>OLOX01000083.1_pt1 | contig 87277 bp, 87 predicted proteins | sample 1672091 | NCBI WGS metagenome assembly OLOX01 (sample SAMEA3136644, study PRJEB25190) | human gut metagenome | reverse complement strand
TTCTATTTTTCGAATAATCCTTTACCTTTTTATATACTTCATTATTTATTAATTCGTTTTTTATCTTGTTATAATAATTCATTATCTCCTCCTTTAATATAACAAAAAGGAAGTTACTCTTCCTTTTCTTTTGCTTTGGTTTTATGTTCAGAAGATAAAAATGTTACACGTTCACCAATTACTTCGGTAACTTGTCTTGCTTTTTCTTCTTCCTTTTCTATCATACGAGTTTGTATTCTTCCTCTTACGCCTAATAAATCACCCTTATGACAATATTCAGTAGTTGTTTCTGCAACATTACTCCATAAAGTACAATCTATAAAATCAGTATCATACTCTCCATTAGAGTTTTTATAACTTCTAGGAACCGCTAACGTTATGGTTGTTACATTTCTTCCGGTATCCGTTTTTCTAAGTTCAGGATCCTTAGTTAATCTTCCTATAACAACTAATTGATTTAACATAATAATCTCTCCTTTCGTTTTATAATTTACACGAAAGAATTATTATTATCAAAATACCATTTTTCCTAATTTTTTGTTATTTTCTTGCAAAAATGCAATTTCTGCATAAGCAAAAAAGAATTTCTGCATAATCTTTTTTACAGAAATTCTTTTTTAGTATTTTTTAATACAATTTACGACAATTTATTTAAAGCCTTTAAAAACTCATCTAAATAATTACCATAAAGTAGCGATTCATTAAATTTATTTGGTATTATTTCACCATGATAATCACTACCAGCAGTAATGATTAAATGATTTTTATGTGCTAACTTTAGTAATTCTTCAGAAAATTCATCACTTTGATTTGGATGGTACACTTCTATTCCGTCAAAGCCCATATTTATAATTTCTTTATAATCAAATTTTTTTATTAGAACTGGGTGTGCTAAAACAGTTAGTGCATTATTTTCTTTTAATAATTTTATTGCATCAGATAAAGATATAACATCATATGGAACATAAGCTTTATTATCATCACCAATATATTTATCAAATGCTTCATCAAACGTGCAGCCTATTTTATCACAAATAGCTTCTGCAATATGAGGTCTTGCAATAAGCCCATCTGCTCTTTTCTTAACATCTTCATAATCTATTTTTATTCCATAATATTTTTCTAAATTATCTATTATTTTTAGGCATCTATTTAATCTTTTTTCTTCATTAATTTTAAAGTAATCAATAAGTTTCTTATCAGGAATATCCTTAAAATATCCTAATATATGAATTGTTTCACCTTTGTATTTGCAACTTACTTCTACCCCAAGTATAAATTTAACTGTCGTATCTAATTTTACTATATCATATGCCGCATTTAACGTATCATGGTCTGTTATTCCTATTACGTCTATGTTATTTTTAAGTGCTAGTTCATTTATTTCGCTTACCGTTTTTGTTCCGTCTGAATGGTTTGTATGAACATGTAAATTTGCTTTCATCTATATCACTTTCCTTATAAGTAAATTATATCATATTAAAAAAGAAATGCATTATCTTTTGCATTCCTTTATCTCTTCACCTTTAAGCAATTGATTTAGCTCAACCGCATACTCAAGAGGCAACTCTTCTCTAAAAGCATCAATAAATCCCATAATAAGAAGTTCGGTTGCTTTATTCTCATCTAGACCTCTAGTCATTAAATAAAATAATTGATTAGGATCTATTTTGGAAACGGTAGCTTCATGTTCTAATGAGCTTGTTTTATTTTCACAAATATTTGTTGGAAACGTATCACTTTTTGATAATTCATCTAAAAGTATTGTATCACACTTAACGTTAGCTGATGAATACTTAGCGTTTTTAGTAATTTTAACTAACCCTCTATATGATGCATTTCCACCATTTCTACCAATTGATTTAGATAAAATATTACTTTTAGTATGCTTTCCTAAGTGTATCATTTTAGCGCCCGTATCTTGAATTTGACCATTATCTGCAAGAGCAATTGTTGTACAATTCCCTTTTGCATAATCTCCTTTTAAAATGCAAGCCGGATACTTCATCGTAAGTTTTGAACCTATGTTTCCATCTATCCATTCCATTGTTCCGCCTTCTTCAACTAAGGCTCTTTTGGTAACTAAATTATACACGTTATTAGACCAGTTTTGAATCGTTGTATATCTACATTTAGCGTTTTTTTCAACGTATATTTCAACTACTGCAGCATGAAGAGAGTCAGATGAATAAGTTGGTGCTGTGCATCCTTCTATATAATGTAAGTCGCTTCCTTCATCTACTATTATTAACGTTCTTTCAAATTGTCCCATATCTTTAGATTCTATTCTAAAGTAACTTTGCAATGGTCTATCTAACTTAGTGTTTGGAGGTACATAAATAAACGTACCACCAGACCATACAGCAGAGTTTAATGAAGCAAACTTATTATCATCGTTTTTAACTAACTTTCCAAAGTATTTTTTAAATAAATCAGGATACTTTTTTAACGCTGTATCAGTATCTAAAAAGATAACGTTTTTATCTTTTAATTCCTTAAGCATATTACTATATAATCCTTCTGATTCATATTGTACGTGTACTCCGCCTAAATACTCTTCTTCCGCTTTTATAAGTCCTATGTCTTCAAATGTTTCTTTAACACCTTTTTCTAAATTATCCCAGTTATCTTTTATATCATCAAATACTTTCTTATAATACGTAATATCATCTAGGTTAATATTTATATTAGGCCCCCAGGAAGGCATTTTTTTTGCCTTAAAAACATCATAAGAATCAAGCCTAAACTTAGTCATCCAATCTGGTTCATTTTTAAGTTTCGATATTAGTTCTACCTTTTCTCTATCTATTCCCTTTGATAATGTTTTCATCTAATCAGTCCTTTGCCTAATAAATACTACGTGGATAAATTCTTTCGTTTTCCTCAACTATTTCATCTACTTCTTTCATTTCATCTTTATCTAAGAAGCTCCAATATAATGCCGTTTTATTTCTTCTGTTATAATTTTTTAAAAACTCTCTTTTATCATCATCTGTTTTCATATTTTTTAAGCTTGGAAACATATCATTAGCATCATACGCCGAATAGCAAAATTTTTCATTATTAGTAATTTGACCTTCTTCGTATGCTTTTCTAATAGCATTTAATCCAATGCAAACCTTATATTGTGGCTTTTTTTCTAATAATACATCTGTTGCGACATCATCTTCTATTGTACATATTGCATTTCTATAATTTAACACATCAAGGCGCTTGCCATTCGTTTTTAATATGGCAATACTACAAGCATAGTTTTTATCCTTGTTCTCTACTTTTTGCAACTTCATTTTTTTACTTGTTAGCAATTTCATAATTATTTATCTCCTTCTAAAATTTTTTTAACACCTTCATATGGAAGAAGTGCACATTTTTTTCTATTTGGCTGTTTATATATTTCATCATAACAATTAGCCTCACCTAAAATGTCTTTATCATATGGTCTTTCTTCTATCATATTTTCGTAATTATTTATTATTTCTTCTGCTTCTTTAACAGTTTTTCCTTTTAATAATTCAGTCATTATGGACGCGGATGAAGTTGATATAGCACAAGCCTCACCATCAAATTTAATGTCTTTTATAATATCATCTTCTATCTTTAATGCAAAGTCCAAATTATCAATACAAGTTTTACTGTTCATATTAACAGTTTTATATCCTACGGTATCTTTAATACCCTTATTTAACGGATTTTGATAATGCTCTATCATAATACTTCTTTTTAAATGTTCGTCCATAATAACCTCCTTTATAATGATTCGTATAATATATTATCATTATCTAACTTTTCTACTAACTTATCTATATCTTCTTTTGTATTATAAAAATACATACTTGCTCTACAAGTGTTTTTAACTCCTAATACTTCTGATAATATCTTAGCACAATGATTTCCTACCCTAACGCATATACCAGATTTATTTAAGTATGCTGCAACATCTTGTGCAAAAACATCTTCTACATTAAACGTTACTATTCCGTTTTCTATATCCTTATTATATATGGTTATGTTCTTTAGCTTAGACATTTTATCTATCATATATTTTTTTAATTCTATTTCTTTTTTATGAATGTTATCTATTCCTACTTTGTTTATGTAATTAATTGCTTCTCCAAAACCAAATATACCTGCAAGATTCTGGGTACCTGCTTCTAGTTTTTCTGGTAATTCTTTATACTCTATGTTACCTAAACTATCAAAGAAAGCGTTCATTCCTCCTCCTTCTATTAGAGGTTTAACTAAATTTAAGTACTTTTCTTTACCATATAAAACACCAACTCCAGTTGGCCCTAACATTTTATGTGCTGAAAAACTTAAGAAGTCAACATCTAAATCTCTTACATCAACCTTTTGGTGAGGAACGCTTTGTGCTCCATCTACTATAACTATTATTCCTGTTTTATGAGCATACTCACATATTTCTTTAATTGGTCTTATATCTCCTATTACGTTAGTTACGTGTGATAAAACAATTGCTTTGGTCTTTTTTGTTATTTTCTTTTTTACGTTTTCTAAGCTAACGGTTAAATCAGGATTTAAATCTATGTAATTAATTACTGCTCCATTTTTACTAGTTATATCAAACAAAGGAAGTATTAAAGATGCATGTTCTGACTTAGTTGTTAATACTTCATCGCCAGACTTTAAATAATCCTTTAAAAATCCCTTAATTATAAAGTTTAAACTTTCTGTTGCGCCAGATGTAAAAACTATTTCACATGCTTTTTTAGCATTAATAAACTTTTTAGTTTCTTCTCTTACATTATTTAACTTATCATCAACTATTTGACTTATGTTGTAATCTCCTCTGTGAGCGTTAGCTGAGTAAGATGAATAATAATTAGAAACTTCATCTATTACGCATTTAGGTTTAAACGTAGTTGCACTATTATCTAAATAAACAATGCCTTTATTTAGCATTGGAAAATCTTTTTTATAATCCATAACAATCACCTCCATTCTTTTTTTAATTTCTTTTTTAATTTTTCTTTTTCATCAAAACATATATCAAGAGTTCCAATAATTAAACCATTAATAAGTAAGTCTTCACAATCTCTTCTATTAAGCCCTCTACTCTTTAAATAAAATAACTCTTCTTCTTTAAAGTTACCAATAAAAGCTGCATGACGTGCTTCTGCATCAAATGAATCTATTAATAAAACTGGGTTTATTTCATTTTCATTTACGTCATTTAACGTAATTATCTTGCTATCTTGATTAATCTTACTTATAGAAGCATGCTTTGGTGCAAAACTTACAACATCAAATTTAATAGTACCATCTTTTTTAGTTATACCATTATTATAAATGGAACTTTCGGTATTTTTAGCATTATGATTAACCTTAACATGACACAAAACTTTATTAATTGCAATAATAGAATTACAGATTTTTACGTTTGAAAAACATTCGTTTAAATTAACTTCTATCTTTCTATCAGATGGATTATAGCTTAACACATTTAACATGACAAATCCTTTATTAACATTTATTAAAACATTTGTTTTTTTTACGTTTTCTTCCATAAAAAGTATGTTTACATTTGCATCATTAACATTTATCTCATACGTTTCATACTTGTTATTATTAATTAAAAGATTAGTATCTTCTTTTACGTTAATCACTACTTTGTCATTTAATATTTTTTCAATGTTATTACCGCTTCCTACTACTATCCTATTCACTTTCTTCACCCTTAGTGGATGCTTCTATCACTACTTTTTCGAAGTTAAATCCATTATTTTCAATTTTTTGTGCTAATTCATAGTCTCCAGTTTTAATTATTTTTCCATCTTTTACAACATGAACAAAATCCGGCTTAACATACTTTAATAAATGTGTATAATGAGTAATAATTAAGTATGATGAATTTTTGTTATTATCTTTATATCTATTAATATTTTCAGAAACTATTTTTAGAGCATCAACATCTACTCCTGAATCTATTTCATCTAACATAATAAATGATGGTTCTAACATAAGCATCTGAAGTATTTCATTTTTTTTCTTTTCTCCACCAGAAAATCCTTTATTAACACTTCTATGAACCATTTCATCAGGCATTTTTAAATCACTTTTAGCTTTATCAATTTTTTTAATGAACGAATATAAATTAATGTTTTTACCTTCTTTACTTGATAAGGCTGTTCTTAAAAAATCAGAGTTAGTAACACCATTTATCTCTATAGGATTTTGCATAGCTAGAAAAATACCTAATCTTGCTCTTTCATCGGTTGTAAGCTTAAGTATGCTTTTTCCGTTATATAATATATCTCCATTTAAAACTGTATAATTAGGATCAGCCATAATAACTTTAGTAAGGGTTGATTTACCGACACCATTAGGTCCCATAATTACATGAACTTCACCATCATTTATAGTTAAGTTAAATTTATTTAATACTATTTTATTTTCAACTTTAACAGTTAAATTTTTTATTTCTAACATAAAATCAACTCCTGTCTTTATATTTTATCACTTTTTTTGTCTTTTTTACATATATACAAACAAAAAAAATAGAGAATTCCCTCCATTTTATCTATTCTTAACTAAAGTAGTTGATTCTTGCTCTTTATTATTTTGTTCATTATCAACGAAATATGTTTCTGGTTCAAATTTTTCTAATTTTGCATAATTATCAACAAAAGCACCATCAATATAATAATATCCAGTATAGCTTTCATGGACAGACACTTTATCTTCCATAGCATCTATTACAGATTTATCAACAGAACCATATCCAAGGGCTCTATTAAAATCTTCTTCTGTTAACAAACTAGTAAATGGAACATAATAAACCGAGTAATTTAATAATTGCCCCTCATATAAATTATAAGAATTATCATGCTCTACGTCATAAAACTTTATTTTTTCACCATCTTTTTGAATATATCCATATGATTCGTCTCCCTTATAAGAACCATCATCACCTTTATCCATAAAGGCAATTACACATAAAGGATTACCACTTTCATCATATAAACTTATTGGATTATCTTTTTTTTCTAAAACAGCCTTTTTTACGGTGGTACAACCAGCAAATGATGTTACCATAATCCCAGCTAATGCTGTTGCTATTACACCTTTTACTAATTTATAACTCTTCTTTTTCATAATTATCTACCTTTTCTTTCCTTAGACTTTTTATATGCATTATATTCTGCTGCGTCTATAAATTTACTAAATATTTTTTTACTATTTTCATCATCACCCATTAGTTCTGGATGCCATTGTAATCCAATGTTAAAATCACAGTACGGATTTTCAATTGCTTCTATTACACCATCATTAGATAAAGCACTGATTGAGTGTATTCCACTATCTGGTATTTTATATGAATGTCTACTACTTACCATTATTTTATCTTTACCAACTATATCTCTTAATTTACCTGGTAATAAAATAACCTCATGAACATATTTTTCATCACTCAATTGATGATTGATTCCTAAATCTTCTATTTTTTCATTTTGAATCCAATCTTTTTTATGTGCTGCCATTATTTGCATTCCTGCACATATACCAAGATATGGAATGTTTTTTGACAAAGTATAACCATATATAAATCTATCAAAATCAAAAAGTTTTAAAGCTCCTGGTTTTATAATAGCATCACACATTTCAATCGAATCTATTATATCTTCCTTTTCACTAATGGTTAAATTTGGAATATATCTTAAACGTTCTTTTTGAAAATTCGCTACCTGGGTAGGAAAAATTCCTACTGGTCTTCCTCCAGCTTTAGAAATACTTTCTATAACTGGCGTTAATACCTCATATATCATATCTCCATCTTTATCTTCATATGGATATTCTACAACCCCTATTATTGGTCTAGACATCCCATCACCCCTTTATTGGCCATATGTACTAACATATTTATTCATTTTTGTCAATTTTTACTGCATATCAAGGTTTAATGGACATAGCGATCAATTAAATCATACGGATTAACACAAACTTCTTTATTTCTTCTATATAAATACTCACAACCAACAATATATACAACATCATCTTTTTGTTTCATTTCAAGCGCTTTTTCTATTGCTTTTCCTCTATCATATATTACTTCATAATTATCACATGAAAGCGTGCCTGTCATACCTTCTAGTGCTAAAGAAATACCGCTCTTATTTCTATCAGTTGTAAAAATAACATAATCAGAGTATTTCGTAGATATCTTCCCAAACTCTTTATATTCAAAGATATCTCTTTCTTCTAATCTTCCTATTACCGAAATTATCTTTCCTTTTTTATTTTTAGATAAAAACTGCATATCCTTTCTTAACGCATCGACAGTAACAGCAAAATCAATGATTACACCTTTATAATTCTCCATTCTAACTTTCATACTAAAATTATTTATTGCAGAAATACAATCATCTATCGTTAACCCTAACAATATACAAGTTAAAACTGATGCACAAATATTATAAACATTGTTAATACCTATTAACTTTGTTTTAATATTATATTCATTATCTTTATAAACGATTATAAAATCTGTTTCATATAGACCTTCTTTTATATCTTTAAAATATAAATCAGCCTTATCATTTTTACCAAAAGTAAAAGCCTTTGCAGTACTTTTATCTTTAAAATAATGATGATTTATGTCATCAGCATTTAAAACCAAATAACCATTTTTCTTTATTTTATGGACTATCTCAAGTTTCGAGGAAAGATAATCTTTTATATCACTATGTTCACCAATATGAGCTTCAGAAAAATTTGTAACTAATGCTATATCAAAAGTAATGTTACCAAGACGATTTTGTTTTAGTCCGTAACTAGAACTTTCTATAACAATATTATCAACTTTGTTTTCTTTAAATTTATCAATGATCTTATATAACTTATCAATCGGTAAAGTTGTATTGGGAACATCAAATTCTTTAAAATTATACTTTTTAGAGTGAACGCCATTAGTTCCAATACATCCACAATTTAGCTTATAATTCAAAATTTCATTTATTAAATTACATACCGTAGTCTTACCAGCTGTTCCAGTAACTCCTACTACATTTTTAAACTTATTATTTGGATTACCATAATACCAGTCCATTATCTCTGGAATGCTAAAATTAACATCATTAACCATAACTACTGGCACCTTAACGTTTACGTTTCTATCACATACAAGTGCAAGAGCACCGTTTTCTATTGCCTCGTTAATAAAATCATGGGCATCGCTATTTATACCCTTACGACATATAAATAAGTCTCCTTTTTTTACTTGCTTAGAATTTAATTGTACCCCACTTATTACTACGTCTATTCCACAATTAAACAAAGTCTTTAAATTTTTCATATTATCACCTACTAAAATTATAACATATTGGATAATTATATGATACAATTTAAGTAGAGGTGAAAAAATGAAAGATTGTATATTCTGTAAAATAGTTAATGGAGATATTCCAAGTATGAAGGTATATGAAGATGATATTTGTCTTGCTTATTTAGACATTAATCCAGATAGTGATGGTCATACATTAATAATACCTAAAAAGCATTATAAAGATATATATGATATACCAAGTGATACTTTACTTCATATATATGAAACTGCTAAAAAATTAATGGATATGTTAAGAGAGAAATTAGGTTGTGATGGTTTTACACTACTTCAAAATAATGGTAGCATCCAAGAAGTAAAACACTATCATTTGCATATTAAGCCACATTATAAAAATAATCATCCAGTTAAATTAGTTAAAGATACTAACTTAATTAAGGATCCAAAAGAAATATATAGCAAGATAAAAGAAGCATAGTCGCTTCTTTTTAATTTACTCCTAAATATTCTTCTAGAGTAAGACCGCTTAAGTAAACATCCTTTGCCTTTTTTTCTCCTAAATATCTCACGTGCCAAGGCTCATATATATAACCAGTAATATCTGTCTTACCTTTTGGATATCTTACTATAAAACCGTATAAATATGCATTTTCTGCTAACCATTTAGCTTCTATAGTATTTGCAAAAGATCTATCTACACTACCTATATCAAAAGCAAGTCCTGTTTGATGTTCTGACTCACCTGGTTTTGCAGAGTACGTGTTAGCTTTCTTTTCACCATCTTTTTTTACATATTTATTATAAAGTCTTTCTTGTGTTTCATATGATCTATATCCAGAAACAAGTGGTATGTTAAGTCCTAATGCTTTAGCATCAGCCTGCATTTTCCTTAGTTTTTTTAAGGCTTCTTTATTCACCTTCGGATCATAGTTTTTTGGTAAATGATAAGTTTTATTTACAAGTAAAATGCCTTCAACATATGTAATTCCATTTAAAACTTTTATTTCTGGACTTTTTATAGTACTTTGGGTTTTATCTTTTACAATTATCGTTCTTGTTTTTTTGCAGGTATTCCCACTTGAATCAGAAACCTTATACGTTAATTTATAAGTCCCAGAGCGTTTTGTATTAACTTTACCCTTTACCTTTACTTTATTTTTTATATCGCCATCATAATTATCAGTTGCAGTAAAGTAAGGTTCTTTATAATTAGAACCATAATCAATTATCATTTCTTCCCCACCTAAAAGATTTATCTCTGGTTTCACATCATCTATAACAGATACTTTTCTAAACAAATAATATTTATTATCAAGCTTATATAAAACGATGTAATCTCCAACTTTTTTTGTATTTAAATTAGATTTAATTATTATATTATTATTCTTTTTATTATTAATAGAAAATGATACATACTCTTCCTTATAATCGTCACCAAATCTTAGTTTTATATTATCTTTACCATTTAATTTATAAGTTACATTACTTTTTTTATGTTTTTTTATAATCTTATTACAAAATCCAAATGTCTTAGATTTTCTAATTAATATTTTTTTCTTATCTTTAAATCCTTCATTTATTAATTCTTCTTTTAAATTCTCCTTTATTAATCTATCTTTAGAATTTAAAGAATACTCCTCTTTTGTTATACATGATAAAAATTTATTTTTATAAGTTGTTTTAGCATCAATTGAATAATTACTAGTAGTTATTTTATCTTCATAAGTAGTTTTAAATATGGGAAGTAAAAATATAAGACTTCCAATAACGTATATTATAAATATTAGAAATAATATAAATATAATCCAATTCAATAATTTTATTTTTTTATTACCAATTTTAATAGTTAACATGGAAAGTATCACCTCCACCCGTTTATACCTTTATTCTATCCTATTTTTACAAAATTAACAATAAAAGAAAAAAGAAGCTTTTAAAAGCTTCCTTTAGCATACAAACGAACCAACTATTATAGCAAGTAGAATATAAAGTACTATTACTAATAAGAATCCACTTCCTTTTCTTGCTCCGCCACATGGGTTGCAAGTGTTAGTTGTAGTTGAATTTCCGCAACATGCCATAGTTTAAACCTCCTTTTTTTATACTAAACGTAAGCACCTATGATGATTACTAATAAGATGAATAATACTAATATAATTCCAGCTCCGGATGCATAATTGTTTCCCATATTTCATTCCTCCTTTTTGTCTTTTCAAAGTATTTTATGGTAATAGTATAAAATGTGTGATTATCTTTCTTTAAAAAAGTTGTGTTTTAGCATATAATTTGTTATGATATATAAGTACATTGATAGGAGGAAGATTAAATAATGGCAGAAAAGAAAAACGCTTCAGGCAAAAAAACTACTGTTAGTAAGAGCTCTAAAACTGCACAAAAAAGCACTCAAGTAAAAAAGAGTGAAACTAAAAAAGCAGTTAAAAATGCAAAAAAAGCTCCTGCTAAAAAAGAAACTGTAAAAAAAGAAGTTAGAACACCTAAAGTAGTTGATACTTACGAAGCAAAAATAAAAAAAGAAAAAAAGGATTCAAAGTTTAAAAGATGGTTTAATAACTTAACTTTAGAACAAATAATAGTTTGTGGTGTAATTATAATTGCCATACTATTAATAGTATTAATTGGTGTAAGTACAAAAAATACCAAGACTAAAAATGGTGATGATATAGTTGTTCAAATTGATGGTAAAACAGTAACAGCAAACGAACTATATAAAGAACTTAAAAATCAAAGTGGTGAGCAAGTTGCAATTAACTTAATCGATGAATACATTCTAAATAAAGAATATAAAACAACTGACGAAATGAAAGAATCTGCAAAAAGTACCATTGAAAATTATAAGAAAACATATGGTGATAAATACGACCAATTCTTACAATATAATGGTATTAGTGATGATGCACAGTTAAAGGAATTATTAATTAAAAATAGTAAATTAACTTCAGTTACCGAAGATTATATTAAAGAAACTTTAACAGAAAAAGAATTGAAAAAATACTATGATGAAAAAATAGTTGGTGATATTTCTGCTAAACATATTTTAATATCAACAAAAACTGATGATTCTGCAACTGATGAAGAAAAGAAAGCTAAAAAAGAAGAAGCTAAGAAAAAAGCAGAAGAAATTATTGCTAAGCTAAAAAAGGGAGAAGACTTTGATAAGCTTGCAAAAAAATATTCTGATGATGATCAAACTAAAAGTAAAGGTGGAGATTTAGGATACTTTAACACAGGTGAAATGGAAGAAGCATTTGAAACTGCTGCTTACAAGCTTAACGTTAACGAATATACTACTACTCCAGTAGAAACAAGTTATGGATATCACATTATTATGAAAACTGGTCAAAAAGATAAACCAAGTTACAAAAAATCGAAAGATTCAATTAAAGAAAAACTAGTTGATGAAAAGAAAGATAATGATAGTACAATAAGTGTTAAGGCTATGATTGCATTAAGAAAAAAATATAATATTAAAATTAAAGATAAAACAGTAAAAAATGATTATAATAGTTATATTAAAAATGCAACAACGACAACTACTACAACTACTGCATCAAGTAGTAAATAAAAAAAGGCTTTTAATTTTAAGCCTTTTTTAATTTTCTTCTTTTAATACTTCTTTTATATCAGATGCAGTATATTCTTTAGAATATAGTTTCTGTGATATAAAATATAAAAGTTCTTGTCCGTTATATTTTACTTTATACTTATTATATAATTTTGCATAATCCTTTTTAAGTTTTGATTTATCTGATGTTATTTCTTTACCCGTCAATATACTTGTTACTAAATCTTTAGAATATCCCAAATTAACAAAATGATTAATTATTTTTATTTTAATAGCATTTTGACTACCCTTTTTAATTTTTAAATCCTTATCAATTAGTTTATTTAATTTTTCTTCTACTTTTCTTTGATCTATTAGCGCTATTTCACTTTCAATTATATCTTTATTAACTCCGTACTTTATTAACTCCATCTTAATTTTTTGAGGTCCTTTATTTGTTAAATTCATACTATCGTTAATGAATGACTTTGCATATTTTAAATCATTTAAATAGCCTTCTTTAATAAGTCTTTCTGATACTTTGTTTGCTACTAAATTATTAAACCCTTTTTTTATTAAATAATCATTTATTTCTTTTATGCTTCTCATTTTAACCGAGATATAACCTAATGCCAACGTGTAAGCATACATATCGTTATTTTGTTTTTTTAAAGCCTCTAGTAATTCATCTGATATTTCTTTTGTTATTAAAAGATTATTTTTTATTATTACATCTTCATATAAAGTTATATCACTATTATTATCTAAATATAACTTATATTTATCTTTTGATTGTTTTTTAAATTTTAGTATTTTCATAAAATACCTCCGTATAAGAAAAAAAACATAATACTATTTTACTTGTATTAAGTCTTCCATCACTTCTTCTAGTGCTCTACCAATGTTCTTAGAACACTTATATTTTGATTCTGGCATTTGTAAATGTCCAGTTTCTGCTATTTCTTTAGCTCTTCTTGCTGCAACATGAACAAGTAAGTACTTAGAACCAACCTTTGTAAGTAGTTTATCTATTGATGGATAAATCACTAATATCACCTTCCCTTCATATAGTATACAACAAGTGTCATTATAATATCAAGCTGTTTTACATTTTTTTACATTGTTTTTGTCTTTTTAGTACTATATACTTTATTACTAACTACATCAATTATTTTTTTCATAACGTTTAAGGACTTTTCATCAAAATCTAAGTTTGACTCTTTTGCTTTTTCTTTTCCTTCTTCATACACATTTCTTGATTTGTTAATCAAAGAATTTAACTCGTCATAAGACATTTTAGATGAATCATAATTTTCCTCATAATAACTTCTTAGTAAGTTTTTATCTCCTAATGATTCTATACAAATATCGACCCCAAATAAGCCTTCTACTAAAGGATATAGGCCGTCAACATAGTTTATATCATCCCTATTATTTCCACAAAGTGTATCTAACGCGTGTAACCCAATTATTTGTCTTATCGTATCCTTTTCTTTTTGCCATTTTTGATATGTTTCTTCTCTTGTCATGTTAAATCTCCTAAAATTCAAACTAACTTAATTATAACATATTTTAAGTAATTATTTATATTTATTTTTATGCATAGAAAAAGAAGATATTTCCTATCTCCTTAAAATTTTTGCCCGCAGCAGCCTGGATCTATGTTAGTTACTACGTTTTCTTCAGAACAAGTATATTCTGGTCTATAAGTGTGTTCTATTATGTGATTATTTATTATTTTAGTATGAATAGGACATACGTGTTCAACCTTATGACAAATATTTCTTTCTATACATCTTTCTACTGGTTGTTCTACTATTGGATCACACATGCATGGATCTTGACTCATGCAGCATTCTTGTTGCCATGCGTTTTGACAACATTTATTATTAAAAAACATTTAAATCCCCCTTACCTACTTTATAGTATGAGTAATTTAAATGTTTGAATAGGTTATAGTTTAATTATTCGCTAAAAAGGCATTTTAAAGTTGCCGTTTTTCATCATCTTCATCATTTTCTTCATTTGATCAAACTGATTTAATAGTTTGTTAACTTCTTGCACACTAGTACCACTACCATTTGCTATTCTTTGTTTTCTAGATGACTTTATTATATCTGGATTTTTCCTTTCTTTTATAGTCATAGAAGATATAATAGCTTCTAACCTTGCAAATTGCTTAGGGTCTATACTTATGTTATTAAGTCCCATCTTTCTAGCTCCTGGAAGTAATTTAAGTAAGTTTTCTAATGGTCCTAACTTCTTAATCTGTTTTAATTGAGATAAAAAGTCTTCCAAGTCCATTTTTCCAGCCTGTATTTTTTTAGCAGTTGTCATAGCTTCTTTTTCATCAATTACACTTTCAGCCTTTTCAATGATTGACATAATGTCACCATTACCTAAGATTCTAGAGACCATTCTTTCTGGTTCAAATTCAGTTAAACCATCTAACTTTTCAGATGTACCAATAAACTTAATTGGAACACCTGTTAAATGTCTTGCAGAAAGGGCTACACCACCTTTAGTGTCACCATCCATCTTTGTTAATATTGTTCCAGTAAGAGGAAGTTTATCGTTAAATCCATTTATAACATTTATAGCATCTTGACCTATCATCGCATCTATAACTAAAATTATCTCACTTGGATTTACTTTTTCATTAATGCTCTTAAGTTCATCCATCAACTTTTCATCTACGTGAAGACGTCCTGCAGTATCAATTAAAACTAAGTCATAACCCTTTTCTTTAGCATAATTAACACCATTTTCTGTGATTTTAACAGCATCATTTTGTCCTTCTTCATAAACTTCTATGTTAAGTTCACGTCCAAGTTGTTTTAATTGGTCTATTGCCGCTGGACGATATACATCCGCTGCGATTAAAAGAGGCTTTTTACCTTTTTTCTTTCTAAGTAAATTAGCTAGTTTTCCAATCGTTGTTGTTTTACCACTACCTTGAAGACCAACTAACATAATAATGCTAGGATTAGAAGACAAATCAAGACTAGAATTTCCATCACCTAGTAATTCTAATAATTCATCCTTTAATATTTTTAAGAATACATCCCCTGGTTTTAAAGACTTTTTAACTTCTTCACCAAGTGCCTTTTCTTTTACTTTATTAGTAAATTCTTTTACTACTTTATAGTTAACGTCTGCTTCTAATAGTGCAAGTCTTACTTCACGCATAGCATCACTTATATTATCTTCTGTTATGGTTCCGTAACCTTTTATCTTATTTATAGCATTTTCTAATTTTTCAGTTAAACTTTCAAACATATCTATCACCTTTTTTAATTATACAAAAAAACTAGACCTAAGTCCAGTTTTGATTAACTTATATATTATTTAACTGCTAAATATAAAACTATGCATGCTACTATAAGTATTACTGCCATTAGTATAAGTGCATCTGCATACTTATCAAAAACAATATTATTATTGTTTACTTTAAAGCTTTTTTTATTATCCATTAATGTTTCAACACCATATTTCTTTCTTGGTCTTCCAACTGGATTAGAACTTTTTTTAACAGTCTTTTTTGCTGTTTCTTTTTTAGTTGCCATTTATCTTTAACTCCTTTTTATCATTTTTATTCTAGATTAATTATACCACGTTTTAATTTTATTTCAATATCTCTTCTATTAGTTTACGCATATTTTCGTCTTTTATGTCATTAACTTTTTGTTCTAACAATTTATCTTTTTTATATAAGCCTAACTTTTCTTCATAAAATAATAGTTTTTCTTCACAGCTTTTTAAGTGCTTATGAACGTTATTTCTACTTACATTATCATTTTGCGCTATTTCTGCAAGTGACAAATTATCAAAGTAATAATCCTCAAAATACCTTCTATTATCAACACTTAATAAATCACCATAATAGTCGTATAAAATAATTAAATAATCTCTTTCGTTCATATTACATCATATCCTTAAATAAACCATATATATATTTTTCTATGTCAAAGTCTTGCAAGTCTTCTTCTTTTTCTCCTAAACCAATATATCTTACTGGAACTCCTACTTCATCTTTTATTGCAAGGACAATTCCACCTTTTGCAGTTCCATCTAATTTAGTTAATACTATACCAGTTAGATTAGTTATTTCTTTAAATGATTTAGCTTGACTAATACCATTTTGACCAGTTGTTGCATCTACTACCAAGAACGTTTCATGTGGTGCGCCTTCTATTATCTTATTTCCAACGTTATTTATTTTTTCTAACTCCTTCATTAAGTTAACTTTGTTTTGAAGTCTACCTGCTGTATCAATTAAAACCATATCATATTTATCTTGCACGGCTTTTTCTAATCCTTTATAAACAACGCTTGCAGGATCTTTAGTATTATCATCTTTTACAACCTCGCAGCCTATTTTTTCTCCCCATGATTCTAACTGTTCTTTTGCTCCAGCACGAAAGGTATCCGCTGCAACTAAAAGTACTTTCTTGCCTTCTTTTTTATACTTAGAAGCAAGCTTTGCAATAGTAGTTGTTTTACCAACTCCGTTTACCCCAACAAATAAAATAACCGTTGGTCCGTTTGGATTATAATTAATTTTGTTAGTTAAAATATCATCATTTACATATATTATAAATAATTCATCAACTATTATCTCAGTTAATTCTTCTGGATTAGTAATTTTTTCTTTACTAACTCTTTCTTGCAATTTATCCATAAAATCCATAACGGTATTAACACCAATATCCGCATTAATTAAAAGCTCTTCTAACTCTTCAAAATAATTATCATTAATTTCACCATATTCCTTGGATAAGTTTGCTAATTTATTAACAAAACTTTTTCTTGTCTTAGAAAGACCTTTTTCATATGTATTTACATCTTTAGATTCTTTTTTAAAAGCAGCTTTAATTTTACTAAATAGACCCATAATATTTATCATCTTCCCTTTCTTTTAACTCAATTTCTCCACTTATTATATTATTAATTAGTTGGTTTAATAAATCAGGAGTTAAGCCTGTTATATGTAAATCAGCTAACGTTGCCTTAAATATAGGACTTAAGTCTTTAAAATGAGCCTGAGAATCAAAGTTCGTAACGTCATTACTAAACAAATTCTGAATCACATCAAGACTAGTTAAGTCGTTATTTTTATTACCTAACATCTTAGCCTTAAAAAACCACCCCATAACTAATAATACGATTGATTTATCATACTTTTTAAATTGTTTATCCTTACATAGACTAACTATTATACTTTCAGGAAGATGGTCATCGCTTTCTAATAAATCTAAAAACACCTCAGCGTTATATTCCTTCTCATCTGAATCAAACGTAAAATTATTAATTGTTCCATCATATAAGCCATAATAAACAATGTAAAGCAATTCATCATCCACTTCTCTACTACGTTCTAAGTATTCTATAAAATTATCAGTTGTCTCATATTCCTCTTTTTCATATAACTTATCAACCATCATCTTTGCCCTTAGCATAATTGCCATTTGCATAGAGACAGAAAAGTTATTAGAAAGAGTTTTTCTTATTCCATCTATCCTATTATAATAATCTTGTTTTTTTCCGTCAAAATGTAATTTATTAAAATTATTCACTATATACAAACTTACATATTCTATTACGTTATCTTTTTTAATTACTCCCTTATCATCGTAACGTTCTTTTATTATATCAATTAATTTCTTTCTAGATTGATTTAAATGTATCGCAGCTGAAATAACTTCATCTTTATTTTCCAAAGTCATATTCCTTGTTTTTTTAGCAACAATTTCTTCTTCCCTAGAACAATTCAAAATAGCCATTGCTATAAAATCATCCTCACCTAAAAAGGTTAAAATATCATTAACAGGCTTTAATGAAATAATATTAGTCATAAATTAATCACCCATAACATTATATCAAACAATAGACAAAAATTCAAAAAAATAGTATAATCTTATAGTTAATTCTTTTTTAATTATTAAATAAATGAAAGGAGATTATAAATATAAATGAAAATTTTTGATAATAATCGTGCAGAAACATTTGTAGTAGCACTTGGGGGACTTGGTGAAGTTGGTAAAAATATGTATGCTATTATGCACGATGATGAAATTATTATTATTGATGCAGGAGTAATGTTTCCTAAAGATGAATTAATGGGAATTGATTACGTTATTCCTGACTTTACTTTTTTAAAAAAGAATGAAGATAAGATTAAAGCACTTTTTATAACCCATGGACATGAGGATCATATAGGTGCTATCGCATTCTTACTTCAAAGTGTTAATATACCAGTTATATATGCGCCTAATCAGGCTTGCGGATTAATTAAAAGAAAATTATTAGATAGAAACATTAGCTACGACAATTTAAAAGTATATAACGAGGATACAAAGGTTAAATTTAAACATTTTACGGTGGAGTTTTTTGCAACTACCCACTCTATTCCAGATTCACATGGAATTATTATTTCAACACCTAACGGTAAAATTGTTGAAACTGGAGATTTTAAGTTTGATTTAACACCAATTGGTCCTATGAGTGATATACATAAGATGTCTGATACTGGAAAAAGTGGTGTAAAACTTTTAATGAGTGAATCAACAAATGCTTTATCACCAGGATTTTCAGCTAGTGAATCTAAAGTTGAAGAAGAATTACAAGAAATATTTGAAAAGAAAAAAGGAAGAATAATTGTTGCAACATTTGCATCTAACATATATAGATTAAAACACATCGTTGAAACTTGTAAAAAGAATAATCGTAAAATTGCTTTATTTGGTAGAAGTATGGAAAACAATATTGAAATATCAATAGAGGGTGGATACATCAAAGATGATAAAATATTTATTACGCCAGATGTTGCAAATACTCTTCCTGCTGAAGAAGTATGCCTTTTATGTACTGGGTCACAAGGAGAACCACTTGCTGCTTTATCTAGAATAGCAAACGGAACTCATAAACATATAAAATTAAGACCTACGGATACAGTAATATTTTCTTCTAATCCAATTCCTGGTAATAATGCATCGGTTGCTAAGACAATTAACCAGTTATACCTACAAGGTGTTGAAGTCTTTGTTAACAATGCTGAAAATGAAATTCATACATCAGGACACGGAAACCAGGAAGAACTAAAATTAATGATTAGATTAATTGATCCAGAATACTTTATGCCAATACATGGTGAATATAGAATGCTTAAAGCTCACCAAGACTTAGCAATAGACTGTGATATTCCAAAAGAAAAAACTTTCTTACTTGCTAATGGTGACGTTTTAGCATTAGGAAAAGACTATGTAAAAAAAGCTGGTAACATTACCGCGGATGATATATACGTTGATGGTAACAGAATTGGTGATATTGGAAACACTGTAATACGTGATAGAAAAATAATGGCTAATGATGGTATTTTAGTTACTATTTCAAACATTAACATGGAAGAACATAAACTTTTAGGAAAAGTTAATATAACAACTAGAGGATTTGTTTTAGTAAATGAAAATGAAGAACTACTAAAAGACATAGAAGAAGTAGTTACAAACACAATAAATAAAGAATTAACTTGTAAAAACGTTAACTACGGGGAATTAAAAGGACAAATAATTGCTGAATTATTACCATTTATTTATGAAAAAACAGGTAGAAGACCAATTATTATGCCAGTTTTATTAGACGTTAAAAAATAGGAAAATTATTTTCCTATTTTTTTATTTTTATTATAAACTTAACACCATCACTTGTATTTTTAACAAAACATTCTCCATCATGTAGGTCAACTACTACTTTTACTATTGTAAGACCAAGACCAGTACCCTTTTTATTTCTAGTACTTTTATCTTTATAATATGAATTAAATATATTTTTTAAATCACTTTCATTTATGTTATCACCACTATTATATACCTCATAATAAAAGTATTCATCTTTTACATACGTTTTAATAACTATTCTTTTATTACCCTTTGTAAATTTAATTGCATTAGTAAGTAAGTTTTCTATTACCTTAGTAAACTCTTTTTTATCTACTATTAAATTACCATCTTTACATAAATCTAATTTTATATTTAACCTTTTATTTTTAATATCAACATCTAACTTTTCTATTTCATCTTTTATTAAAGTATTTATATCTACCTTTTCTTTATTTAATTTTATGTTGCCACTTTCTAGTTTTGAAAGTTCTAAAAACTCATGAACTAAATTACTAAGACGCTCAGATTCACTAATCATAACATTTAAACTTTTTTTATTTTCTTCATCTTTAGCTTCAGATAACATAAGCTGACTATACCCAGATATTATTGTAAGAGGAGTTTTAAATTCATGAGAAATATTTGCAATTAACTTCTTTCTAGCATTTTCTTGTTTTTCTTTTTCTATTAAATCCTCTTTAAGCTTAATATTAGCCTTATTAAGCTCTTTTATATTATCTTCTAACCTTTTACTCATTATGTTTACATTGTTAAATAAATCGCCTAATTCATCGTTTTGATTAACATTTATTTTCTTATTAAACTTAAGTGCTGCAATATCATCAGTTACTTCTTTTATCTCATTTATCTTTTTACTAAATAACTTAGATATAAAATATGAAAATGCTAAAAGAATTAAAAGAGATATCAAAGATGTTAAAAATATTACTATCATCGTTGTTTTAGCGTCTTTTTTTATTGATTCAATAGATGTAGATATAATTGCATAACCACCATTTATTTTTCCAACAAGATGAAGATCATAACCATTTTTCTTATAATTATCTAGTACTATTATTTTACTTTTAGAATTTTTTAAAGAATTTAATAAAATTAAATCAAGATTAGTAAAATTATTATTTATTGTATCTGAAAATATAGTATACATTATATTTAAGTTAGAATCTATTATCTTAACTTTAATACCATTATTATTAGCATCATAAATAATATCAGTAATATTATTAGAATCATTTGTTTTTAAAATATTAGAATACACGCTTTTTAACTCTTTTTTTTCTAAAGCTAAATATATATCATTAATAGATACTTTAACTATCTTTATTTTTATAATTATTATATTTAAAATTATGAATAAAACTGCTCCTATAAAGATCTTATATTTTATTGATACTCTTTTTTTATTTGACAAAGATGTAACCTGTTCCACTAGCTGTTTTAATGTATTTTTTATTCTCATCTATTTTCCTTCTTATTCTTTTTATATTAGTATCAACAACACGATCATCACCAAAGTAATCTATTCCCCAAACCCTATTTAATATTTGGTCACGAGTTAATATGATGTTAGGATTAGAAAAGAAATATTCTAGTATCAAATACTCTTTTTTAGTAAGCTCGATTAATCTTCCATTTTTTCTTACTGCACGCTGTTCTTTAACTAATTCTAACTCATTATCACTATCTAAATTAATTAGTTTTTTTATTCTAAGAAGTAAAACATCTAGATTAAATGGTTTTGTAATATAATCATTTGCTCCCACTTCTAATCCTTCTATTTCATCTTCATCTTCCGCTTTAGCAGTTAACATAATAATTGGAACATCACTTATTTCTCTTATCTTTTTTGTTGCAGAAACCCCATCCAACTCTGGCATCATAACATCCATTAAAATAAGGTCTATACCATCTTTATTTTGGGTAAATATCTCAAGTCCTTTTTTACCATTTTCTGCTTCAATACAAGTAATATCAAACTTTTTTAAATACTTTTTAATTATTGTTCTAATACCCGTTTCATCTTCTACTATTAGTACTTTAAGCATATAAATACCTCCTAATATTTATATATTATTATAAAGGTTTGTTTAAAATGTGTCAAAATATGTAAGAAAAAAGAAGAAATTACTCTTCAGTTTTTTCTTCTTTCTTTTTTGATGGTTTTTCATCTTTAATCTTATCTTTTACTAATACTTCTTTTCTAGATAAGTTTAACTTACCATTTTTAAATCCTGTTGCTTTAACAATTATTTCATCTCCAACGTTTACAACATCAGATGTCTTAGCAACTCTCTTATCTGATAATTGAGAGATGTGAACTAGTCCTTCGCATCCTTCCCAAAGTTCTACAAAGCATCCTAATTCTTCTATTACTTTTACAACACGTCCAGTATAAATCTTACCTATTTCTACTTCCTTTATAACGTTTTTAATCATATCAGCAGTTTTATTAATTATATCACTATCAGTATGATAAATAATTACTCTTCCATCTTCTTCTATATCTACTTTAACAGCATTCATATCAGTTACAGTCTCAACGTTTGAGGCCTCTAAAATAATCTTTGTAATCATTTCTCCGCCTTTACCAATAACGTCTTTTATCTTTCCTGGATCAATTGTAAATGTAAGAGTTTTAGGAGCATACTTACTAACTTCTTTTCTTGGTTCTTTTATTTGTTTTGCTATTACCTTTAATATTTCAAGTCTTGCCTTTTTAGCTTGTGCTAATGCCTTACTTAATATTTCTTTAGTAATACCTTTTATTTTTATATCCATTTGAAGTGCACAAATACCATCTTTTGTACCTGCAACCTTAAAGTCCATATCACCTAAATGGTCTTCCATACCTTGAATATCAGTTAATATTGTATAGTCATCACCATCTGTAATAAGTCCCATTGCAATACCTGCAACTGGAGCTTTTATTGGTACACCAGCAGCCATTAAAGCCATGCATCCAGCACAAATAGATGCTTGTGATGATGAACCATTTGATTCTAATATTTCTGATACAACACGTACTGTGTATGGAAATTCTTCTTCAGATGGCATAACTTGAGCAAGTGCTCTTTCTCCTAATGCACCATGTCCTATTTCACGGCGTCCTGGAGCACCATAACGTCCTGTTTCACCAACAGAAAATTGTGGGAAGTTATAATGTAACATAAATCTTTTTTGATCTTCTGGAGAAAGACCATCTATTATTTGATGTTCTCCAAGTGCACCTAATGTTACAACTGACAAGCTTTGTGTTTCACCACGAGTAAATAAAGCAGAACCATGCGTTCTTGGAAGTAAATCAATGTCTGTTGAAAGAGGTCTTATCTCAGTCATTTTTCTTCCGTCTGCACGTTTTTTCTCTTTAACAACAATCTTTCTAAATACTTCGTATTCAATCTTTCCTAAACATAACTTAACCTTTGTTAAAAGTTCGTTTAAAGCGTCCTTATCTAAATCTTCATTTTCATATTCAAATTTAGCTACTACGTCTTCTTTTACTTTGTCTATTGCAGCATATTTTTCTAGTTTATCTTTAATACGCATTGCACTATCTAATGGTTCTTTTGCAAGTGATGAAATCTCATCTTTAAGCTCATCTGTTATTTCTAGAGCTTCATATTCCATTTTTTCTTGACCTAGTTCTTTTATTATTTTATTTTCAAATTTAACTAGTTCTTTTACTGCATCATGGCCAAACATTAATGCCTCAAGCATATCATCTTCACTTACTTCTTTAGCTCCTGCTTCAACCATATTAATTGCATCCATTGTACCTGCAACAGTAAGGTCTATATCTGTTTTTTCTAATTCTTCAACAGTTGGATTAATTATAAACTTGCCATTTATTCTTCCTACTTTAACACCTGCGATTGGTCCATCAAAAGGAACCTTACTAATAGATGTTGCAATAGATGATCCAAGCATTGCAGTAAGCTCAGGTGAATTATCAGGATCTACTGATAAAACGGTATTTACAACTTGTACTTCATTTCTAAAATCTTCTGGAAATAAAGGACGCATTGGTCTATCTATCATTCTAGCTGCAAGTGTTGCATTCTCCGTTGGTCTTCCTTCTCTTTTAATAAATCCACCAGGTATTTTACCTACTGAATATAACTTTTCTTGGTATAAAACCATTAAAGGGAAAAAGTCTGATAATATATTAGCATCATGACTTACACATACAGTTGATAATACTACTGTATCACCATATCTTACTAATACTGCACCATCAGCTTGTTTAGCTAATTCTCCTACTTCAACAGTTAATTTTCTACCTCTAAATTCTGTTTCAAATATTCTTTTTTCCATTATTACATCTCCTTAATCTATATAAAAAGACACCCAAAAAAGAGTGCCTACTTTACAAAATAAATTACTTTCTTAATCCTAATGACTTAATTAATTCACGGTATCTATTAATGTCAGTTTTCTTAAGGTAATTAAGTAAATTACGTCTTTTACCAACCTTCATTAATAATCCTCTTTTTGAATGGAAATCGTGAATGTTTTCCTTTAAGTGATTAGTTAATACATTAATTTCTTCAGTTAAAACTGCAATTTGTACTTCTGGAGAACCAGTATCTCCTTCGTGAGTTGCATACTTCTTTATAATTTCTTGTTTAACTTCTTTTTTTAACATAAGTATATTCCTCCTTTTTTTATTTATTCGCCTATACCTAAGATGTGGTTAGGAGTACTTTCCAAACACCCGAGATAAGGTAACACTAATAATATACTATTTTTTTTATGTTTTTTCAAGTACTATTTTTGATTTTCCTTTTGTTTTACATCTCCATCGACAAATCTTATTTTAAAATCTATTTTACCTTTTCCTTTTTCATAAACAAGTTTTGAATTATTATTTATTTTTTGATCAGGTTTTATTGAAACTATTTCATCGTTAACAAATCTTCCTATTTCAACTATTTCTTTTCCTTTAAACATTTTATTATCCTTTCTATATAAACATTTTATATGGTTTCATCTTATTTTTATCTTTATCATAAGTTTTATATATTGCAACTACGTTATCTTTATATATAAAAGTTACCATATCAGTATTATATTTATTATTTATTAGCGCACCGTTTTTAACCTTTTTAAACAATGTGCTATCTATTATAACACAATTTTCATCTTTTAAAACATCAGTTATTGTTAAAACATTATAGTTGTTATTTTCCATATCTTCTAATGAATATGAATCGTTTATTAAAAACTTACCTTGTCTTGTCCTTATTAAATCGCTCATCACTCCAAGTATTCCAAGTTTTTTATTAATATCTTTAATTAAACTTCTTATATAAGTGCCTTTAGAAACTGATACTTTAAACTTATAATAATTATTATTCAATTCTAATAATTTTATATCTTTTATTTCAACCATTCTTTTTGGAAGGATAACTTCTTTTTTTTCTCTTGCATATTCATATAATTTTTTACCATTTATTTTAACTGCAGAATAAATTGGAACTTCCTGATTATACATACCAATAAATGATTTTAATACATTTTCTAGCTCATTTTTATCAAGACTTGCTTGTTTTTTTTCTATAATAGTTCCATCGGTATCTAATGTGTCTGTTAAAATACCCAATTTAACAGTTGCAATATACTCTTTATCATTTTTTGTTAAAACTTCCACTAACTTAGTTGCCTTACCCACACATAACACTAAAACTCCCGTTGCAATGGGATCTAAAGTTCCCGTATGACCTATTTTTTTAGTATTTAATAATTTACATGCCTTATTTACAACATCCCTGCTAGTTATTCCTTTTGGTTTATTAACTACTATTATTCCGTCCATTTATATCACCTAGCTCTATTTTAACATAAAAAAAGGAAAGTTTTTACTTCTTTCCTTATTTTCTAACGTAAGAAATATCAGTTTCTATATTATTTTTATCTGCATATTTAACTGGTTCTTCATAATATTTCTTAGTTTCATTATCTAACTCAGAATATATCTCATTACCATCATCATAAACAGAAGGTACTTCATAGTAATCATCAACACTATTACGATATAAAGCAATATTATTAATTTCATCTGTATAAGCTTTATATTCCTGCTCATTTAATGAACCATTTCTATATGCACTTCTAATATATTTAAAACTATTATTAAATATATCAGTTTGATTATATACTTTTTTAACTTTACCAAATATATTAGTTACTTCAACCACTTCAGGACAAATAGATAATACCTCTAATAATTGTCCAATAACAGTTTTCACCCTTATCTTATCTTCTGCAGTCTCTTCCATAGACTTTTCAAGTTCATTAAGTATTCTAGCAGAAATTGTATTAGTAGATTTATCATAAATTACTTTTTCTTCATCATTTAAACCACTAACCCCATTAGTATGTAACTTACATTTTAACTTATTTAGCTTATTTCTTGCCATAAATAATCTAACACCATTTACTATATCAATTTGTTTAATTCCTTCTATAGCAGCTTGTTTTTCTTGTTTATTAGAACTTTTTACAAGAGCTTCTTTATATATATTTAACCTGTGATTTTTTCTTGCAGTCACAAAAGGTTTTAATTGACGCATCTTAGCCCAGAATCCAAACTGTTTAACAGGTCCTTCTTCCTTAGTTAATTTATATGTATTTTGTTGTTGCATATTATACTTATTAACAGCAGCTTCTACCCTTTGGCCAAAAGATATTTTATCAAAATTTCTAGCATATTTAACTAAGAAATTAAATAAACTTACAACAGAATTTATCTTTCCAGATTCAATTTTATCTACATCATCTATAGTCTTAATATCTATTTTTTCCAAGTCTTTTAAATGATCATTTAAGCAATCAGCCAATTTATTTGTTATTGCATCTAATCTTTTTAATAACTCTTCTTTTTCTTTTCCATCTTTTAATGCATTTACTTTATTATATGCATCAACAAATTCATCCGGATTGAAGTTATTTTCAGCAATACTTTTTTCTACTTTTTCTACTGCTTTTATTTCCTCATCTAACTTTTTATCATTATTAGGTATAACCCTTTTTGGTGAAGGCGATAACTTTCTTAGATTTATTCTATTTGAAATTATTAAATTATAGCATGCTGTAACTAATTTCTTATCTTCTTTCGTTAAATTAGCAGTTAATTCTGTTAATTTTTTATCAGAAATAACGTTACCATTATAAGTTTTTAAACTATTTAAAGAATTATTTAAATTTGAAAAATTAATTAATTTTTCATTTAATATATTTAACTCTTTTGTTACTTTTTTAAAATCAACCTGTCCTGATAAAGAACGAAGTTCTTCCATTTTAGAATCAACCTTAGAACTTATTTTTTTAATTTCTTTGTCAACATTTTTTATTAATTCTTCTAACATAGACGAAACAATATCAGTTTTCTTATTCTTTAAAAATTCTAATTTTCTTTCTTCTTTTTCTTGTAACGCATTTTCATATGAAGCAATAACATTGTTTAAATTAACTAATCTTTGACTAATTTTAGTTTGTTTTTCTGTATTGTTAAAATATAATGACAATTGTTCCAATAAATAATCTCTTTCTTTTTTAGCACTTGAAACAACTTCAGACACACTTCTAAAATCATTAGAATTACTACTAATTAAATTCATAGTAGTATTCACCTTTTTTAACCATTCATCATCTATCTTTTTATTTTCTTCTCTTGAAACTTTTTTAGCCTCTTTTAACATTTTTTGAGTTTCTTGAAATAAAATTTCTGATTCTTCATAAAACATTCAAATCTCCCCCTTTTGTTTGAATGCCCTATATACTAGCACAAAGAGTTCAGTTTGTCAATAGTAACTTAAAAAATAAAAAGTAGAAAAAGAAATACTTTTATCTACCAAATTTAAAAACTATATACCCAATTACTGCGATTACAACTATTATTATAGAAAGTATAATAACACTTATTTTACCACTCTTAGTAATAGGAAGTCCTGTATCATCACCTTCATCATACATACTAGATAAATATCTTTCATATGAATCAGATAAGTAAAAACGATCTCTAGTTTTAAAAATACTTTCAAAGTAGTTTTTAAAGCTTATCGGTAATTTTCCCTTATTTTTATTATATACTTTTTCAACTTCTAAATTAGATGCATTATCATCTATTTTCTCATCAGTTAATAATTCCAAACTAGTTACCGCAAACGCATATAAATCAGTTTTATCAGAAACTATTTTATAAATTCCATCTTGATACTTTAAGTCTACTTCATTATTAACAACGTTCTTCTTAATAACAAAGCTGTCACAATCTATTAGCCTTACATTGCCATTTTTATCCAAAAATATGTTATCAAGATTTAAATCACATATATATATCTTTTTCTTATGAAGTTTTTTCATAACTTCTTCTATTTTCTTAATTATTTCTATTTTTTCTTCAAAACTATATTTCTCTGTGTTTTGCGATAGAGATGTACCATCTGGTAAATATTCCATTATATAACCAACAAATACTCCATCATAATAAACTAAATGCTTTGGTTTTACTATCTCTTCTATATCAATGTCTTTTAAATATCTAAGTGTCTCTTCTCTATCTTTTATATAAGTAAACGAAGTTGATGTAAACATTTTAAGAATTCTTCCATCTTGTGTTAAATATATGTTACCTGATCTTCCTGATGCTATTTTTTTTACTAGTTTTAAATCTTTATAATTAATGGAATCTTTTGGAATATCCCTAAATTTATCATTTAATCTTCTTGTTATTACCGCAGATGAAACATTTATGCTAAGTACGCTTCCTTCTTCATTAATACCAACCTCATAAAAGCCTAGAGAATGATATATGTTATACATAATGCTATCATGTTCATCAATCGCTACCGTAACGCATCTAGACCCTACTTCTCCTGCTACATAAATAACGGCTTCAATAAGAAGTCCTTCCATATTCTTATCCTTAAATTCATCTAACACATATAGTTTATTAATTTCAACAGAAGATGAATTATTACTTGTTTTAAATTCAAACGAAGCATACCCAATTAACATATCATTAGTTTGAATTACTATGGTAAGCTTATTTTTAAAATATTCTGGAACAATGTAATCATCTATATCCGCTAAACAGTCTTTTTTTATATTTTCACTAGAAAAAGTATTAACAATATCTGCGAAAACATCAAAGTCAGTTTCTAGTATTCCAACGTTAAGGTTTTCCTTTTTAACTAAATTAATCATATATATCACCGGCCGAATTATATTTTATTAATATAATTATATATTATTTTTCTTTTAATTTCTACAAAAAATGAAAAAAAAGATAGAAAAATCTACCTTTTTAATCTTCATTCATTTTCCTTCAAAAAAATTTGCCTTTTTAAATTTAAAATATCATCCTGTTTAATTTTAATGTTTTCCTTCAAACAATTAATTATTTTGTGAAGAATGAGGTTCAATTCAGTTTCGGTTAAACCATCCACATTGATATTTAAAGTTTTTTCCAAAAACTCTTTACTATCTTTGCTGATCATAATTTGTAAAATCCTTTTGTTTCATCGTCTGTGATTTCTACTTGTTTCTTTATAGCATTTAATCTTTTTTTTAATTTTTCAGTTTGACTTTCAAGTTCCAACAATTCAGAAATACATTTTTTAATTTCAGCCATTAATTTCTCATTTTCAGATGGTTCTATTTCTCGATTTTTCGAAATTTCATCTTTATATGGATTCTTTTTTTTTGGATCTATCATAATTTCATCTCTATATGGCTTCTCTTTTAAAAGTCCTTTTTCTCTGAAATATTTACGTTCCTCTCGCGCGTAAGAATCAGCATAATCCATCCACGCTTCCCTTGATTTTTTTTCCAACTTCTCCAAAAGAGCAAAATCTGTAATATGTGTAATATCTCGTGCTGGAAAATCTTTTTTGATTTTAGTTCTAATTTCATCTATTTCTTCATCTATTTTTTGTGCTACTTTCTTTGAAGATTCAGCAAATTCTAATGGTTCATTTTCTTTCATTTTTATTCCTCCTATCCGTTTTTAGTCAACTTGAGCAAAGTTAACTTTGAAACTTAAATCACTAAACTTAAGACTTTTGTTTGGTAATTCTGTAGATTCTACGTTTATAATATCAAATACCCCTCTCCCCGTCAAGAATTTTAATTTACTGTGGAAACAATATGTAAATATCATTGTAAATTGCACAAAAAAAGATAGAAAAAATCCATCTTTTTATTAATCTAGTGTTAAAGATGCTTTGTCATATATCTTAATTACATCCTTAAATGAAGAAGCATTTTTCTTTACACTAACTATTATTTTAACTGTTTTTGAATCACCAGATTCAATATTATCTTCTTCTGCTATTTTGGTTTTTTCATCATCATTATATAAACCAAATTTTAACTTGCTATAAATAGCAGATGCATCTGCTGAAGTTACACTACCATCACCATTTAAATCATATTTTAAATCCGGGCTTTTACTTGCTGCTACTTTATAAATAAATAATTCAAAATTATTAATATTAGATATTTTTACATCATTTTCAGACTTATTAACTATATCAAAAGAATAAACAACTTCGTCACCAGGATTTTTAACTTCAACACTAAAATTATTTATGCTTTTTTCTGATATATTCGGAGTATCCACCACACTTGCACTTCCGTTTTTTCTAACTAATTTTAAATTAGAAAAATAAATATCATGTCTTATATCACTTACGTAAACACTATTAGTTTTATCATCAAAAGTAATTTTGTAAGTAGAATCTAAATCATCATTGTTTTTATCATACGGATCTTCAAAATCATTTAAATAGCCATCTTCTATTAAACCGGTTACACTACTACAACTATCTTTATCTTCATTATTTTCTAACATGCAAGTTTTAGCTGCTCTTTTAATAGCATTCATACTAATAACATTAGCATTTTCTCTAGATTTTTTAATTTGTTTATTTACGTTTATAGTTGCTATTACCATTATTATAGCAAGAACTACTATTACTGCTAAAAGCTCAATAAGTGTAAAACCTTTATTATTTTTTCTCATGAATTTTCTCCTATCTATCATACATTAAAACATTAACATATTAATAGTTAATTATCAATATATATTGCAAAAAAAGATAGAAAAAACTATCTTTTTTAATCTTTATTTATTTTATTTATTATGTTTTCTATTTTGTTTCCATACTCAACTGACTCATCATATATAAATCTTAAATCTGGAATTCTTCTTATCTCTAACTTTCTTTTAGCAAGTTCTGTTTTAATAAATCCTTTTGCACCATTTAGATCATGCAAACACTTATCTTTCTTATTTTGATCTAAAACAGTGCAATAAACTTGCGCTAAAGAAAGGTCAGTATCTACCTTACAATAAGTAATTGTTACAAACTTAATGTCACAATCATTTACTTCATTTTGTAATATGTCACTTATTTCTCTTACTAATAAATTTGCTATTCTTTCTGTTTTAACGCTCATAACTTACCTCTTTATTTCAACAAGTTCATATGCTTCTATAATATCTTTTTCTTTAATATCACCGTAATTTTCTAGTGTAATACCACATTCAAATCCGGCTTTTACTTCTTTTGCTTGGTTCTTTTCCCTTTGAATTGTGTTAATTGCGCCATCATATATTACAACTCCATCACGGATAACACGTGCTTTAGCACCCATTTTAACTACACCATCTAAAACGTAACATCCTGCGATATTACCAGTTTTAGAGAATTTATATATCTTTCTTATTTCAGCTGAACCAATTGTTTTTTCTTCGTATTCAGGATCTAGCATACCTTTCATAGCAGCTTCCATCTCTTCTACTACTTTATAAATTATGTTATGAAGTCTAACATCTACACCATACTCTTTTGCAATATCAAGTATTTTAGCTGATGGTCTTACGTTGAATCCAATTATGATTGCACTAGATGCATTAGCTAAAACAATATCACTTTCGGTAATAGTACCAACACCACTTCTTATAACGTTTAATTTACATCCTTCAACATCTATTTTAGATAACGTGTTTTTAACAGCTTCTTCACTACCTTTAACATCTGCTTTTAACACAATGTTAATTTCTTTTAAACCTTCTGATATCTTACCAAATAAATCATCCAAGCTTATTGCACTAGCTAGCGTATTTGATTTTAACTTAGCTACTTCACTTCTTTGTTCTGCAACACTATGAGCTTGCTTTTCTGATTCAAAGGCCATGAATTTATCACCTGCTGTTGGAACTCCTGATATACCAGTTACAGAAACAGGGGATGAAGGAAGTGCTTCAACAACTTCTTCGCCTAAATCATTTTTAAGTGTTCTTACCTTACCAAAATACTCCCCAATAACAACTGGGTCTCCTAATCTTAAAGTACCATTTTGAACAAGTAAAGTAACAACTGAACCTACGTTTTTATCTAATTTAGATTCTATTACAGTACCCATTGCATAACGTTTTGGATTAGCCTTTAATTCTTGCATTTCAGCTATAAATAACAAGTTTTCTAATAATTTATCAATTCCTTCGTGAGTTTTTGCAGAAATAGGAACAAATAATGTATCTCCACCCCAAGAATCAGGTGTAAGACCATGTTCACTCATTTCACGCATTACTCTGTCAGGATCAGCTCCTGGTTTATCCATTTTATTTATCGCAACTATAATTGGAACTTTTGCTGCTTTAGCATGATCAATTGCTTCTATTGTTTGAGGCATAACACCATCATCTGCTGCAACAATTATAATTACTATATCAGTAATAGATGCACCTCTTGCCCTCATTTCAGTAAATGCAGCATGTCCTGGAGTATCAATAAAAGTTATTTTCTTACCGTTATAACTTACTTGGTATGCTCCTATATGCTGAGTTATACCACCAAATTCACCTTCTATTACGTGACTTTGTCTAATGGCATCTAAAAGAGACGTTTTACCATGATCAACATGTCCCATTATTGTTACAACAGGAGGTCTTTCTTCTAGATCCTTTGGATCATCTGTTACCTCAAACTTTTCAAAGTTTGCGATGTCTTGCGTTTCTTCTCTTTTTAATTCTTTATTGTATTCTAACGCGATAACTGATGCATCATCAAAACTTATCGATGCATTCATACTAGCCATAATACCTAAAGTCATTAATTTCTTAATTAAATCAGTAACTGAAACAGAAAGTTCTTTTGCGAACTCCTTAATTGTCATTCCTTCTTTGTATAAAATAATGTTAGAGTTAGACTCCGTTTCATTAGAAACTAGTTTTTCCTTGTTTTTATACATTTCTTTTTTAGCTTTTTTAATATCTTTTTTATCGTTTTTCTTATTTTTCTTTTTTTGTTTAACTGGTTTTGGCTCACTGTTATAAACCGCATCCTTTTTATCTATTAAAGTATCAATAGCTTCGTCATAATAATCATCTTCGTCCATTTTTTTGATTATTTCTTCATCTACTGTGCTTTCTTCTTCTGGTTCGTTTGAAAACGCATTATCAAGTTCAACGATAGAATCATCCGAAAGCATATCGTCTTCATTTTTAACATCAATTCCTAACTTACCACACATCTTTATTATTTCTTCTACACTTTTATTCATATCTTGTGCATATTCTAAAACACTCATCATGAGACAAATCGCCCCTTTCCTTATTTATTTATAGCTTTTTCTAACTCCTCATATACCTCCTCAGGTATTAAAACTTCTAAATATTTTTCTAAGGCTTTAGTTTTTCTTGCCATATCTACTACTTCTAAATCTTTCTTTAGGTATGCTCCTCTTCCGTTTTGCTTGCCAGAATTATCAACCGTTACTTTACCGGTATTATCTCTTACTACCCTAATTAATTCTTTTTTAGGATATTTTTCTTTAGTTACAACACAAGTACGCATAGGAACTTTTTTTTGTTTCATTTTAAATTACACCATCCTTTAGGATAAAGCATTTGTAAGGTCTATTTTTTCTTCCTTTACTTGTTCAGGCGTTTTAACATCTATTCTGTAGTGTGTTAGGCGCGCTGCAAGTCTAACATTTTGACCTTTTTTACCAATTGCAAGTGATAAGTTATCACCTTCTGCAACTGCTAGTGCTTCTTTTTTCTTTTCATCTAATATATATACTTTTACATCTTTTGCTGGTGATAAAGCATTTTTAATGAACGTAATTGGATCTTTATCATATTTAACTACGTCTATTTTTTCTCCACCTAGTTCATTTGAAATACGATTAATTCTAGAACCTTTTTCACCAATACAAGCGCCTACTGCATCTACGCTTTCATCTTCTGAGTAAACAGCTATTTTACTTCTTGAACCTGCATCTCTAGCTACACTATATAATATTACTGTTCCATCATTTAATTCAGGAATTTCATTTTCAAGTAATCTTTTTACAAAACCATAGTGACTTCTAGATAGTAAGATAAGAGGACTTTTTCCGGTATCATCTATTTTTGTTACGTATACTTTAACAGATGAACCCATTTTTAACTCTTCACCATGAATAAGTTCACTCTTTGGTAAAATACCATGCATTCTTCCTAAGTCAACGTAATAATTTTGAGAATCTTCACGTGATAAAGTACCAACTAACAATTCTCCTTCTTTATCCTCGAACTCAGCCATAATGCTTTGTCTTTCTGCTTCTCTTACCTTTTGAACTAAAATTTGTTTAGCTGCTTGCGTTGCAACACGTCCAAAGTCCTTTAAAGGAACTTCTTCTTCAATTGTTTCACCAACAGTTATATCAGGAACGATTTTCTTTGCATCTTCAAGTAAGATTTCAACTGTCTCTTCTCCTGCTTCATCTTCTTCACCGTCAGTATACTCACTAACTACTTTTTGATAAGAATAACCTTTTATTTCTCCTGTTTTCTTATTTATATCTATTCTGATATTTGGAAGATTAGTTTCCTTTGCATAAGCCTTAGAAAGAGCTTGTGTCATTCCTTCAAAAATAACTTCTTCACTTATTTGTTTTTCTTTGCATATAGCTTCTAGTGCATTAATAAATTCTTTACATTCTTTACTATTCATCTTAATTTTCTCCTTTTTCTAATGAGCAAACGTCTAATACATATGAATCATCAAATTCATCTTCAAGGGTATCAATAAGTGGATTTATAATCCCTGTTGCTAAAACACAAGTATCAACATCAACAAATGGTTCCTTATCTATTACCACTCTAAGAAAATACATAGCACCTTCCTTAACATATTCAACATTACAAAGTTTAATGTTGTTTTCCTTAAGAGGTTCTTCTATTAACTCTCTTACTTTAGCATCCATCTTTAATACCTCCTTCAAATATAAAGAGCAGGACTTTTTGTGCCCTACTCTTCGTTGCTACAAGTATTATAACATAAAATAGTATAATTGCAATACTTTTTAAAATAGCACTTTACATATTAAGTTTCTTTCTAACAAATGGAAAATCATTATATTTTTCTATTAAATCACCATCTAAATATTTTGAGTTTTCTCTTATTAAATGCATTGCATGATCAGAACTTATTTCTTTATCATTATAAGGAAATTTTAAATTTTTATCATTAAAGCAAGAACAATTATTTTCTTCCATATATCTTATAATATTTAAGAAAAGCTCATTTAATGCTAATTTATAATCATCTTCATCTTTATTTTTAACACTACCTATAGCATCATAAAGTTCGTTTAATAAAGCATTTGGAATAACAATATCATCTAAATTAAGTTTTTCTAAATTAATTGCAATTCTATTTTCTTTTTTTCTTTCAATATTTTTGCTATCAGAAGAAAAATGAACAGGAACTTTAGAATTTTCAAGACAAAAATTAATATATTTTTTTATCTTTTGAAGATTTTCCCTATTTCTTTTATTCTTCTTTATTTCATTAATCATGTTAATATAATAAAGATGCTCTTTAGTATAATATTTCTTATAACATATTATACCGTTATAATCCTTACTTATTTTTCTTTCTAGTTCATTTTCTTTATCTACATCGGATGCAAACCTATTATTTTCTAAATAAAAGTTATAATAATTTTTTATTACTTTAGAAATATAATTTCTTTTTGACTTTATCTTTTTTTGTCTTTTATAAAAATCTTTATGTGCTAAATCATAAGCATCTATCATTTTGTTTTCTTCTAATAAATATTTATCCAAATTGTAATAATCTTCTAAGTTAAGTCTCCTATATGAATCATATAGTCTTTGTTCTTCTTTATCCTTACTTCTTTTAGGTGCTCTTTTATTTTTCTTAAAGAACTCAATTCTTGCCCTTAGATTTTTACTTACTCTTTCCTCATTATATTCTCTTCTAATTATAGTTATGTTACTTTCATAGTTCATATCTTTTTCGTCCCTTTTTTTCATTTAGCGCTATTATTATATTTAAACTTTTTAAAAAGTCAAATTTTATCTAATGCACATAAAACGTTTTATAATTTCCTAATTTGATGTTATAATTTAAAATAGAGGTGATAAAGATGATATTAAATGCCTTAGAAGAAATGGAAAACAAAGTAAAAAATTGGTTTAAAGATAATTATAAGTACCTACTTGTTATATTAATTTATTTACTTTATCAAAGTAATTTTTTAATTGGATTAATTAGTTCGTTTGGTGTTCCTATATCTAAAATTCCTAGAATACCTAGAATATTTTTGTTTGCTTTAACGGACCTTGTATACGTAATAACACTTTTACTTATGTTTAAAAAAGACATAATAAAAGGTTTTAAAGACTTAAAGAAAAACTTTTCAAAAAGAGCCTTATTATCCGTTAACTGCTGGCTTTTAGGATGCATAATCATGACTACGTCTTCGTTTTTAATTAGTTTAATTTTAAAGCAAAATGTATCAACAAACGAAGCTCTTGTTAGAGAAAGTATTAAATCTGCTCCTATGTATATGCTTTTTACTTGTTCTATTGTTGCACCAATATTAGAAGAAATGGTATTTAGAAAATCATTTTATGGTCTAATTAAAGTTAAATGGTTATTCGTTATTTTAAGTGGTTTATTATTCGGTTTATTACACGTTTTAGGTAGCTTTACATCCCCACTTGACTTTCTATACGTAATACCATATGGTGCAATGGGATCTTGTTTTGCTTACCTTTTATGTAAAACAGACAATATCACACTACCAATAATAATTCATATGCTTCATAACACGGTACTTGTTATGGTTCAAATAATTGGGAGGTAAAAAGTGACTAAAGAAAAAGATGAAACAAAACCTAAGAAGAAAAGAAAATTAAAATGGCAAGTTAAGTTATTTTTACTTATTTTATTTATAATAATTTATGCATTTTTTATTGGTCCTAAAGGAATTTTCATTAAAGACTATAACATAAAAACAAGTAAGATAAGTAATCTTTCAAGTGGTATTAAAATACTTCAAATATCTGATATATATTATGGTTCAACAATTAATAAAAGCGATATAAAAAAGATAGTTAAAAAAATAAATGAAAATAATGTTGATGTAGTTATTTTTACAGGTGACTTAATAAGCAAAAACTACGATATAACAGATGAAGATAAAACATTTTTAAAAAAGTGGTTAAACAAGATAGATACCGAGCTTGGTAAGTATTATACTACCGGTGAAGAAGACTTTGAAGATACTAATGAAATACTTGGTATGGCAGGATTTACTAATTTAAACAATAATCCTCAAAGCATTTATGATGAAAGTAACACACCAATAATAATTATGGATAAAAGTGTCAATAAAGATTATCTAGAAAGTGGTGAGGCTGCTCCTTACTTTAAAATACTTGCCATCCATAATCCTGATGACATAGATGATTTTAATGATGCAAACATCGATATGGCAATTGCAGGTCATACCCTTAATGGAGAGATAAACATTCCAAAGCTTAGAGAATTATTTATATCTAGCAAATACAAAAAAGGATATCAAAAAGTTGGTAATACTAAGCTTTACATAAACGCAGGATGCGGAACTAAAGGGATAAAAGTCAGACTATTTAACCACCCTACTTTAAATTTATACAGAATAAATAAAACATCTACAACGTAAAATGTAGATGTTATTTTTTTATAGGAAGAGTTATTTTAACGGTTGTTCCCTCTCCCATTTTAGATGTGTATTTCATTGTTCCTTTATGCTTTTCTATTATTTCCTTTGAAAAACATACTCCAAGTCCAGTTCCGTTACTTTTAGTCGTGTAAAACGCTGTTCCAATCTTATCTTTAGTAAATTTATCCATTCCAATCCCATTATCACTTATTTCCATAACATAATTACCTTTTTTCTTATAGGTTTTCAAAACTATCTTTCCTTTAGAAGTAATCGCTTCCTTAGAGTTTTTTATTACGTTTATTAATACTTGTTTTATTCTGTTATAGTCAGCTTCTATATAAACATCGTCGTCCTTAATATCTGAAATGAATTTTATGTTATTATCTAAAATAAGTTCAGCCTCGTCACAAACATCATCTAAAAGCATTCCAACTTCCATTTTTTCTTTATCAATATTAAGCTTTGAAACGTTTGAAAAGTCTTTTAATAAAAGAAGAGTTCTATCTATTTCTTGATCAATTATACCAGCATACCTACTTGCTTTTGCAGGATTGTTTACGTCAAACATATCAAGGTATCCTTTGCATACTGCAAGTGGATTCTTTATTTCATGAGTAATTTTAAATAGTGATTCATATAATTTCTTTTCCTTTGTTATTTCTTCAAGAGAACTATAAAGTTCTACAACTTTTGATACCTTATCATAAAACTTTATAATTGCATAAAATACAAGATACATAATTATCCATACTAAAAAAGCATAGCCTAATAATTTAACATTTAGTATATCATTTGGAAAAAATATTGATATTATAATTCCAAACGTGACCTTGCAAATTAAAAACACGTTGTTAATATTTATCTTCGTAAAGTACCCAAGAATAAATATTATTAAATACTGAATTAAAAACAAATATATATTTGAATTATATACATCCCATAAAAATATGGATGTTGTAAATAAAAGAACAACGGATGGAAACACTCTTTTTTTGTATATTGAAAGAAGAAGCGGTATGTTTATTAAAAAACAAGCTGCAATAGGAAGATTACTAAATCTCGAGCATAAGTAATAACTACTAAAAAGTGCTAAATCAAAAAATATCATCTTCTCCCTTTCATCTTTTACCTTCGTGTAAACTACGTACATAAAGTAACAGCATAATGGGAAAAACAAATAAATTAAACTTAAAAATACGGACGCTAACATATAAATCACCCTTTCTCTAAAGATAATTATACGCATGTAGCGTGCCGTATTTTGTCGAATTTTGTAGTTTTTTTAATTTTTTTGTAAATTATTGGTCCTCATTTAATTGCTCAATGCATTTTTTTAATTTTTTAGCATCTTTTTGAAATATTATTTTAATTGTATTATCTATTTCAACAATGCCTCTTGCTCCAAGCTTTTGAATGCCCTCTTTATTTACCTTAGATGGATCTTTAAGTGTTACTTTAAATCTTGATACACTAACTTCCATGTTGGTAATGTTTTTTATACCACCTAGGTATTCTACTAATTTATTTGCCTCGTATTTGAAATCTGGCTTACTAGCTTTAATAACCACTAACGCAATTATTACAAGTACTGCTAGTATAATAACATACTTTAATAACTCTGTCATATCTATCACCTATTTAAAATTATATATCAATAAGCTTTAAAATGCAAGTTTTATATGGACGTTTGACTTGCACTTTTTACAGTAATTTGAATATGCTACTAATGAAAAAGATAGAAAGGGTGAATATTATGTGTAATGATTCTAAAACAAATTCAAAATGCAACTGTATCGCTGAAATATTAAAAGTTATAAATATTCTTCAAAGCGAAGTTTGTCCTGGTGATACTTGCCTTGAAACATGTACAAGAGCATACTTTGGTCCAAACTCAAGCGTTGATTTTAACACAAGACCAGTAACTTTATATACATGTAACGGAGCAGCACTTGCTATGCCAGTATCAAATACACCTAATGAAGAAACTACTTCAAATATATTTAGAGTAGAAAAAGTTGATGGATGCTGTGCTACTTTAAGAGTGTTAACATATAATGCTGGAACAAGTACTTATACTGCAACTAACTCATTTTGCACAGTAAATACTGATTGCTGCTGCTCTATAAAATGTTTAGCAGATACTTACGTTGAAGGTGTTTAAAAAAGGCCACTTATGTGGTCTTTTATTTTATGTTAGAAATTTCATCTATAAAGATTCTGTCTCCATCACTCGTCATTATGTAATTATCTTTAAATCCAATTATTTTTTTATCTATATTTTTACCATTTTTGTACATAATATTAACATCAGCTTGATAAACATAATCTGGTCTTTTAAATATGTTATTTATCTTGTTTATTAAGTCAGTTTTACTTAATTGTTCACCTCTTATAGCATGCCCATTCGTATTATCTTGATTAAAATCAGTTGCATGATAATAAAAATCCTTTTGGACTTTTGATTTTAGATTATTTATTTTATTTTTATAAATTTCCGGAAATTTATCTTTCATAACCATCCTCCCATAAAATTTTATGAGTATACTTGGTTAAAATTACTAAAAGGAGTGAAAAAGTATGAAGAAAAACTTAATTAAATATGAAATTATAATTCCTTTGATAGTTTTTTTTATAATTAGCATAGCATCCATTTATAGTGCAAGTTTAAATATTTCTTCTAAATCAATAATAACAAAACAGGTTTTATGGTACCTACTTGGTTTTATTTTAATAATTATAAGTACGAATAAGAATTTAAAGTTTTTAACAAAATATTCATTTTATTTATATATTGCAGGAAACATATTACTTTTCCTACTTTTAATATTTGGTAGTGAAGTAAATGGTTCAAAATGCTGGTTTGTAATACCTGGTATTGGATCTTTTCAGCCTAGTGAGTTTATGAAGCTTATTTTAATTTTGTTTAATTCCCACATTTTTGAAGATTATGAAAAAAAACATCCAAAAAGTAATTTTAAGGATGATTTTAAGTTGTTTTTAATAATTATGTTAGTTACCATGATTCCTTCGCTACTAACCTTCTTAGAACCTGATACTGGTATGGTAATAATTTATTTTTTAATATCTTTTGTCATGCTTTTTATATATGGAATTAAAAAAAGTATTTTTATTTGTGTGTTTTTGGTGGTCTCTATTTTAGCGGGTGCATTTTTATACTTTTATTTTAATTTTGAAGACAATTTTATAAACGTTTTTGGTACGTCTTTTTTCTACCGAATAGATCGCTTACTTGATTGGTCTAATAAAAGTGGAATGCAACTTACTAACGCAACTGCTGCGATTAAGGCAGCGGGATTGTTTGGTTTTGGAGTTGGCAACACACCAATTTATATTCCGGAAGCGCACACGGATTTTATTTTTTCCATCTTTGCGAGTAATTTTGGTCTTTTAGGAGCATCTTTTCTAATTTTATGTATTTGTTTGTTTGATTTTGGACTTATTTATTTAGCAAGTAAGTGTAATAATAAGTCTCATAGATATATCATAATTGGTTTTATTACCATGATTTTATATCAGCAAATACAAAATATAGGAATGAATATTGGACTTTTGCCAATAACTGGTATAACCCTTCCCTTTATTAGTTATGGCGGTTCATCACTTATTAGTTATATGATTGGAATTGCACTTGTTTTAAATTATGATAGGGATTATGCAAATTAAGGCCCATCATTTTATGGTATATTTTTTAAGGAAATAGTTTAACACATTTTTTCATTCATGTGTTTAAATAGACAAAAAGAAAAAACCTTGATTTCTCAAGGTTTATTTTTTACTTGGTGACGCGTATGGGATTTGAACCCATGAATGCCGCCGTGAAAGGGCGGTGTGTTAAACCACTTCACCAACGCGCCAGTTTATAATTATAAAATGGTGGGCCTGAATGGACTTGAACCATCGACCTCACGCTTATCAGGCGTGCGCTCTAACCAGCTGAGCTACAAGCCCATTTCATAGTACTGGTAAAACTGACTATTTAATTCTACTATATATATTTTAAAAAATCAACATTTTTTTGATTTTTTTACAAAAAATATTTTTCACCTGCTTTTTAGAATTGATAATTTTACTTGAATCAGGTGGTTCGAACCAAAATGTATTTATACAAAAACCACTCTCTGCCGAGTGGCTTTATATTCTTCATGGTGGAGCTTAGGGGATTCGAACCCCTGACCTCCTCGGTGCAAGCGAGGCGCTCTAGCCAGCTGAGCTAAAGCCCCAGAAAAATATGCAACAATCAAGTGCATATTAATAATATCAAAAAGATTTATAAAAATCAATACCTAATTTAATTTTTTTAAATATTATTTATCAAGTTCAGGCATACAACCCTCTAACATATTTAATTTTTGGGTTATTTTGTTTTCTTCTGCCTTCTCTATTTCATACCAGCCTTTTTTGAACATAAGATTATAAATTTCTCTTTGAAGTTTTGTTATCTCATTAAACATATCATTATAATCATTAAATAATTCTGTATTACTAGCTTCAGTTAATGCTACCGCATAGTCTTTTACCATACCTTTTTCTATTGTAAGCATTGTTGTCATATAATCTTTATCATTCATTTCTAAAGTTTCTGGAACTTCGGTTTTTGGATTTTTAATTTTATTATTCATAACATTTCTCCTAACTTAAAATATTTAATACCGCACTTAAATTTTCTTTATGAGTTTTACAAACTCTTTCTATTAAATCTTTTATTTCTTCATCTGATACTTTTTCTTTGAAATCATTAATAAGTTTAAAAGCATTAAAATTCCAATTAAACATATCAGATAGATAATCTAGATCCTTTCCCGATATTATAGAAGGAACTTCACTATAATTTTGCATATAAATTCTCCTTTCAACATTATTATGGGTAAATGTATAATTTTATAAACAAAAAAATCACAATATATGTGATTTAATTATCATTTATAAATGCTAAAATGTTTTCGTATACTAATTCTTTTCCCTTTTCATTTAAAATTTCGTGCCTCATGTTAGGATAAAGTTTACTTTTTAAATTTGAGTATCCTACATCTTTCAAAAATTTACATAGATGATTAAACTTTCTTTTGCCACCAATTACAGGATCATTTGCGCCACCGATTAGAAAAATTGGAATGTCAGCGTTTTTAACTTTATACATATGTTTTGTAAAAACAGTTCGCATCATATAAAAAAGCATCTTAAAACCATCAATGGTAAAAATAAAACCGCAGTATTTACTAGAGTTATACTTACTAACTACTTTTTCATCCGAACAAATCCAAGAGTTAGGAATGTTATAACTTTTATTATGTTTTCTAAAAACTAGATCGTTGATAAATTTACTTCTGTACTTTTCCACATGTATTTTTCCGGATATTTTAGCAAGTAAGCTTCCTAATAAAGAAAACGGATTATAAGTAGGCGCACCACATAAAATAAGTTTATCTATCATGTCATCATAATCTTGAATGTACATTCTTGCAACTAAAGACCCCATACTATGTGCAAATAAAGTTATTTTTAAGTTAGGATACTTTTTCTTTATGAATTTTGTAACTTCATATAGTTCGTTTTTTAGTGCAACTTTACTTCTGTTAAAATAACCAAATTCATCTTCTTTTGCTACACTTTTTCCATGTCCCCTATGGTCGTGAATAACAACTATATAACCATGATTGCTAAGGAATTTCATAAAATCCTTATATCTTTCTTTATTTTCAGCCATTCCGTGAGATATTTGAACTATTCCTACTGGCTTTTTCTTAGGTTCTTCTATCAAGCCGTAAAGCATTAATCCATCATAACTTGATTTTATTTTGAATGTTTCCATAACCATTCACCTCTAGTATAATTATACAATAAAAGAGGCCATTTTTTAGCCCCTTTTATAAACAATTAACCGCACTTTCAATTAAAATTTCTAATTCTGTATCACTAACGTTTATTTTCTTTTCCTTCATCCATTCTAATGATTTTTCCAAAGCTTTCCTTTTCTTTTCTTCACAAGTTACATCCTTGCACGTTTGTTCAACGTATTTTACAGTCTTATCTACAATTTCTTTTTTCAACTTATCTTGAATGTATTCTTGATACAAATTCTTTATTCTAATTCCTAGATAGCTAATAACACCGGTAATTATTGCACTAAAAATTTGAATAATGTTGTTGGAAATTGCATTTAAAATATCACTCAATTTCAAAATCCCCCAAAATAATTTGAAGATGCATCTTCATTAGTATAGTATTCAAAATAAAAAATATAGGTTGGTTTATTTTCCTATATTTTTATCTTTTTATAAATTCCTTTAGTGATGATGAGACTTCTTGAGTTTTACCACTTCTTCTTAAATAATTTGGATGATATGTGTAAAATAATTTTTTATTATAAGAGTAAATTACAGGTGAAGAAAGAGTTGGCCATCCCTGCACTTCCCAGCCTAATTCTCCCATAAGCTTAAGTAAAGCATCATAGTATGGATTAGAAGGACCTACTACCGATATCACCTTTTCTATACCTAAGTAATCTATTATGTTAAGAAGGTAGTTTACCGACAGTTCCTTTATTTCTTCATGAAGGCTCGGCGTACCTTTTTTGTGTGCATTGCTGCAAACAAAAAGATTTGACCACGTTATGTTTCCCTGATTTGCAACATCATGACAGGAAACACTTTCTCTTATAAATTTCCAAAATTCACGATTGCTCATTTTATCTTTCAAAAAATATTCGTTATATTTCATCTCCAAATTTCTAGCTGATGAAAAATCTTTATGACTACCCCACCAAGTATTGGTTTCTTGTCCCATGTATAGAATTTTTCCTTTAACATCATCGGTTAATAAAAGTGGATTTGATAGTTCAAAATCCTTATCAATAAACTTAACTTTTTCTAATACTTCATCATTTAAATCTTGTAATTTACTCATAATATCACCTTTTAATAGTTGGTATTGTATCATGATTTAAGTAAATGTCAATTTTTTAATATGGTCGGAAAGACAGGATTTGAACCTGCAGTCTCTACGTCCCGAACGTAGCGCTCTACCAAATTAAGCTACTTTCCGGTAAATGGCGCTCACGAAAAGATTTGAACTTTTGACCTTCACCTTCGGAGGGTGACGCTCTATCCAGCCTGAGCTACGTGAGCAAAAAGCTTTTATTTAAGCTTTATATCAATTCCTATTGGACAGTGGTCACTTCCCATAACATAACTATATATAACTGGATTTGACACTTTATCAATAATACTTTTTGACACTAAAAAGTAATCTATTCTCCATCCAACGTTGTTTTCTCTTGCTCTTCTCATGTAACTCCACCAAGAAAAAGCATCACATTTATCTGGATTGAAATATCTATATGTATCAATAAAACCACTATCTAATAACTTTGTAAATTTATCTCTTTCTTCATAAGTAAAACCAGCATTTCCTATGTTAGATTTCGCGTTTTTTATATCTTTTTCGGTATGTGCAACATTAAAATCTCCACATATAACAACAGGCTTTTTTTCTTCTAATTTTTTTAAATAAACCAAAAGGTCTTCTTCCCATTTCATACGATAATCTAATCTTGATAAATCTCTTTTTACGTTTGGAACGTATTGATTAACTAAATAATAGTCTTCAAATTCCAAGGTAATTACCCTTCCTTCGTGGTCGTGCTTATCTACCCCTATTCCATAAGTTACGCAAATAGGTTTGTTTATCGTGTATATAAGAGTACCAGAATATCCTTTTTTATCTGCTGGATTTATGTAACAGTAAAAATCTTTTGGTTCAAAATCTATTTGGTCTTTTTCTGCTTTAACCTCTTGAAGACAATAAACGTCAGCATCACATGTGTAGAAAAAGTCTTCAAATCCTTTTTTTAAGCAAGCTCTAAAACCTGCAACATTCCAAGATACTAGTTTCATAATTATTTTCCTTTCATTATGATTATATCACGAAAAAATAACATTTTTTATTCATTATTTCAAAATACGAGTTTTATCGACAGATGTTTTGTGTATTATAGCAGGCAAAAAAGAAAGGAAGGAATTTTATTATGGATAATTTTAATATTAAAGATTCTATAGAAGAATTACAAAACAAATTTAATGAAATTAAAAAAATGGGCTATGTTAAAGGAATAAATCAAAATAATAAAGGGAATGCTGGTCTTACGTTTGAAAAACTAATCGGAAAGTATAATGATAATTTTCAAATAGCAGATTATAAAGGTATTGAAATAAAAGTTAAAAATAATTTTAGTTTTAAAAATAAATATAAGTATATTTCACTTTTCAGTCTTGTTCCAAGTAATTGTTTCGGGTTTGAATTAAAAAGGATAAGGGATAGTTATGGAACGCCAGATAAAGATTTTCCGGATGTTAAAATACTTATGAAATCTTTTTATACCAATATGAAAGTAAAGGTAGAATCTGGTTATTCTTTTAAGATAAATGTAAGATATAGTGAAAAAAGGATTTATCTATATGTTTATAATAAACATAATATTCTGGTCGACAAAAGTGTTTTTTGGGATTTTATGGATATCAATGACACAATGAACAGAAAGCTTAGCTATTTATCGTTTGTTAAATATAATAGCAAATTAATTAAGGGAGAAAAACATTTTCATTATAATGAGATTAAGTTTTATAAGCTTAAAGGGATTGATAAGTTTTTTGAGGCTTTGGAAAATGGGGATATACGCATATATTTTTGTTTAGGAGTTTATAAAAGCGGTTTCAAAAAAGGATTGGAACATGATCATGGGGTTACTTTCGGAATAAAGGAATCTGATTTATGCAAGTTGTATGAAGAAGTCTTAGAATGATTTCTTTTTACTTTGGGAATGTGAGGTTGCAGATTATTTTGCAACAAAAAAACTACTCTATATGAGTAGTTACTTTCTAATGGTCGGAAAGACAGGATTTGAACCTGCAACCTCACGGTCCCAAACCGCGTGCACTACCAAATTGTGCTACTTTCCGAATTGCAAGATGATTATATCATACTAAAATTAAAATTGTCAATACTGCACGCGTGTTAATATGCAAGTATTACTATATAAATAATAAGTGGCGCGCTCGAAGGGATTCGAACCCCTGACCCCTTGGTTCGTAGCCAAGTGCTCTATCCAGCTGAGCTACGAGCGCAACTATACTTCATTTGCAAGGAAGAAGGTTCGAATTTCCCTTGCGACGCCACTAATTATAACACTTATCTTTAATTTTTTCAATAGTATTTTATGAATTTGCTAATTATACGTGAATTATATATCGCTATTTTAGAACTTCATCAATTAATTTTTTAGCAATACAATCTAACTTACTTAGTGAATTATTTTCTATAACATAATCATAATTATAGTTTTCAACCTTAGCATCAGCTCTGTTTGATGTTATTATTTTATGGTCTTTTCTCTTTATCAAAACAGTTTTTACATTATATAAAAGAGCAAGTCTTTTAATTTCTTCTGGTTCTCTTAATTTTACAAATAAAACATCATAATCGCTTTTTTCAAAACTTTCTATTTTCCTTTTTATTTCTTCAAAAGGCATATCGTTATAAGCGGTGGATAAATCTTTTAAATCTGCTAAAAATTTTCTATCTTTATCAGTTTTTGTTCCAGTCCATCCCATTAACGATGCTGCTTCATACACCTTATCAACAGATGATATACTCATGCAAGATGCATATTTTGAACACAAATTAATAAATGTATCTTTGCCGCTTCCACCAGTACCATTTAAAATAATTATTTGCTTTTTCATATCATGTGCCCCACTTTATTCATATTCTTCTTTTATTATATCATAATACTAAATAATCATGTTATAATTTATTCGAAAGGAGTTATAAAATGTTTAAAGAGTTTAAAAAGTTTATTTCAAAAGGTAACGTTGTTGATTTAGCAGTTGGTGTTATTATTGGTGGTGCTTTTGGTAAAATTGTATCATCTCTTGTTAATGATATTTTAATGCCTATCATAGGAGTGATTATTGGAGGCGTTGATTTTAGTGGCTTGGTTTTAAAAATTGGTGATGCTAAAATTGCGTATGGATTGTTTATTCAAAATGTTATTGATTTTATTATAATTGCTTTTTGTGTATTTATCTTTGTTAAGATAGTAAATAAATTATCGGATGTTACTAACAAGTTAGAAAAAAAAGAAGAAATTAAGGAAGATAAAATAGAAGAATCTGAATTGAGTGTTTTAAAAGATATATTAAAAGAACTAAAAAAAGATAATAAAGTAACTAACAAAAAGATAAATAAAAAATAATTAAAAAAAGGCTTAATAGAAAAGTCTTTTTTTAATGAGACAGGACTTAAAATCCTTATTTCATTTAATATTAATAATTATTATATTATAACCTGTTATTTAGGATGATACATTATTAGATCCTGCACCGGAGGCAAAAAAAGAACAACCAATTGGTTGTTGTTTTTAAATGGTGGCTCCGGGCAGGATCGAACTGCCGACACCAGGATTTTCAGTCCTGTGCTCTACCGACTGAGCTACAGAGCCAACTTCAATATTATTTTTTTCATTTTTTATAAAAAAAATGGCGGTTCCGACGAGATTTGAACCCGCGATCTTCTGCGTGACAGGCAGACGTGTTAACCCCTACACCACGGAACCACATAACCTTTTTGTTCAAGGCTCCTTAAGTATACTAAAAATTATATGTTATTGTCAAGTGCCATCATTGATTTTTTTCATTTTTTTCAATTATTTAGTTAATTTATATGATAGAGTAAAGCATAAAAGCATTATTACAACACCTGTTATAAAATCTAAATTAAAACTAAACTTAGGAATTAGTGCTGGAATAGAGCCTATTACAAAACCAATTATTATACTATAAGTTAAACCAAATTTTTTATCAAGCAAATATTTCATAAGTTTAAGAAGAACTATAACGCCAAATATTAATCCTAATATAAACGGAAGGATTTTATCAAATGATGTAACTACAGCACTAATAGGATTTGCCATTATAGATAGTACAAATTCATACATTCCAATTAAGATTAACAAAAAGGACCCACTTATACCTGGTATAACCTTTCCTATCGAATAAATAAAACCTGATAAGAAAAGAAGAAAAAAATTAAGTATTTTAGAACTATTATTAATATTTATAGTAAGGTTAATTAGGTTTTTAGATAAATACCAAAGAACTAATGAGAATAAAAGAGTTATTAAAAACATTTTTACATTTATCTTTTCTGTTTTCTTTTTCTTTATTTCATTAATTAAAAATGGAATACCACCCAGTATTAATCCTATGAATGAAAATTTTGTTATTATTTCATGTTTTTCGTATAAAAACATCATTACATTACTAAACCATATAGCACCAGTTAATATTCCACTTCCTAAAATAAATAAATAAATTATATTTTTCTTAAAATTCTTAAAAAGATTAGTTATGGCTGTTATTGATTTATCGTAAACACCAAATATAACCGCAACAACAGAGCCGCTAACACCTGGAATAATCATTGCAGTACCAATTAGTATTCCTATTAAAAAAAGATAAATAAAAGACATATAATCACCTAAGTAATTATATGTCATATAATAATATCTATTCTATTGTTAAAGTTTGATTAGCTGGTTCTATTTGAATGAATGTATTACCATCATTTACCACTAATTCTTTTCCGGTTGCTTTAACTTTATAAACTGTTTTACTAGATCTTGACTGTTTAGACCAAGTAATTGGAATAGCATATCCTTCTGAAATATAGTACCCATCACCTGTTCCAATGTTATTTAAATCTTGTCTTCCACCTGCATATCCATCGTTTAGTGTGTAATTATGAACCTTATAAGTTATTATGTTTTTAGCTGTGTACTGCGTTCCTGTTACATAGTCTTTATGTTCTAATCCATTTTGATATCTCTTATATACCTTGTTTTCAGAATCATATGAATAACTTGTTACGTGAGATGTTGAATACGGAATTCTAACCGTACTTGCTGGCACAGCACCTTCATAGTTTGCAAGATCAAGTGATTTTGCTTGATATGTTAGAAGTAATTTTTGATTGGATGTTAATCTGTATCCTCTTTTTTGTGCTGCTTCTTTTATTTTAGCTATGCTTGTGTATGCTCTGTGCTCTTTTGATATTCTTCTTAAACTGTTATCCCATGTAAATGCACTTGAATTATTTGCGTTTACCGCTGGAATATTTAAAGTTTTAATATCACTTTCTGCTCTAGGACTCCAACCTATGTGTGCATATATTGCATCATTTTCTAATGCATAATCTAAGTAATAGTGTCTTGATGACCTAACTGATGCAATCCTTTCTGTATTCTTATCTTTAAATACAGCCATCATTCTAGTTATTCCGCCCTCTACTATCATTTCATATGTTATGTATGCATCTTGTACGCCTGCTTGGTATCCCCAAACTGCTTTGTTATTGTTAATCATTACTGCAATTGGTCTTTCGGTAGAACTTAAATCAACTACTTTTATTTGTTCTTCTTCTTTTGTAATTTTCTTCTTTTTTGGAATTTTCTTTTCTATTTCTTTATCATTTGTTAGTAAAAAGCAGCCTAAAACACCTATTATAAGTAATAAAATTACAACTAATATTATTTTTGCTTTTTTACTCATTTTTTTCTTTTTTCTTTGTTTCATATTACTTCTCCTATTCTTTATAATTTTATTATACTATTATTTAAATTATTAAACAAGAAAAAAGATAATCCAATAATTTATTTTAGATTATCTTTTAGTATACCTTCTGCTACTATTAAAGCACTTGTAAAAGCCCAGGAAAGGTTATAACCTCCACATATACCATCTACGTCTAACACTTCTCCAGAAGCATATAATCCGCTTATTTTTTTAGATTCCAAATTACCAGTAAATTCATTTAATAAAGCTCCTCCAGAAGTTACTTGTGATGTTTCAAAGTCCCCGGTTGCTGTTATGTTAAAATGCATGTTTTTTAATGTGCATGAAATATTTTCTAGTTCTGTTTTACTTATGTCACACATCGTTTTATTTGATAGTTTTAAGTTTTTTGTTATTACGTCTGCTACTTTTTTATTTAAAATACAGCTTATAGCATCAGATATGTTGTAGCTATCAAATTCTTTTAAATAATTATTAATATATGATTCATCATAGTCAGGAACTAAGTCTACTACAACATCTACTTTCTTATCTTCTTCTAAGTATTTGCTTGCATATCTTGATAAATTAAATATACATATGCCTGATAATGAATCTTTTGTAAACTGTATTTGGCCTTTTTCTGTTAAAATGGTTTTATCATCGACGTTTAATTTAGCTACCACATCAGCACGGACTCCTTGTAAATCTTTTATGTATTTATAATTTGTTTTTAAATAAGTAAGAGATGGATATAACTTTGTTATAGTGTGACCAAATGATTTTAATATGTTATATCCAATTCCAGTAGAACCTGTTTTTGGATAAGTTTTTCCGCCGGTTGCAATAACCACTTTTTTACCCCTTAGGTTGTTGTTTATTACAAAACAGTCATTTTTATAAGTTACATCTTTTACATCATAGTTGTATATTACATTAACTTTTTCTTTTTCTAATGCTCTTTCAAATGACTTACAAACGGTTATTGCTTGATTAGAATATGGATATAATCTTGTTGATGTATCTTCTTTTTTTGTTAAAATTCCAAAGTTTTTAAGGTAGTTTAAATAACCATTTTCTTTTAACTGACTGATAAAGTTATTTAATGATGAAGAACTATTATAATTATCTATCGTTATATTTGTGTTACCTAAGTTGCATCTTCCATTACCGGTTATTAATAGTTTTTTGCCTAGTTTGTCGTTCTTTTCTATTAAAGCTACTTTTAAATTTGGATTTTTATATTTTAATGTAAGTGCTAAAAAACACCCCGATGCTCCTGCTCCCACTATAATTACGTCATACATAAAAAATCACCTCATGTATTTAATATATCAAAAAAGACTAGCATTTGCTAGTGTTTATGGAATTTTAAAGAGAATATGCTCTCTTCAAGGGGCGATTTATAATTATAAGATTATTTATCATTTTGTCACATTTTTAACAAAGTGTTTTTTGTTTTATAAATGTATTGATTAGCTAATAAATATTGGAATAATCAGACCTCAAATGAGACCAAGATATTTTATTACTAATTTATTGTAATTTGTTACAAATAACACTTTAGGAACCATATTATAAGTCCTAAATACTTGACTTTTACCACTAAATAAGTGATTAATACTATACCTTTTGAAAGGAGGTATTAGTGTGATTGCTAAAGAAATATTAGAAATAATATCAAAGCCCTGGTGTTCTAATCAAGATATTATGAAGATAGCTAATGTATCAGCTACTACTGCTAGTAAAATCAAACAAGAAATTGAAAAAGAATTCAGAAAAAAAGAACCAAATAAATATATGCCAGCATACTGTATTCCTACGAAAGAAGTTATTAAATATTTTGATTTAGATATAGAGTTTTTAAAATCACTTGTTTTCTTGGATAATGATGATCATGCAAAATAAAATCCAGAACTATTTTTCTGGATTCATTTCAAATAAATATTTTTCCGGTATTTTTTGAAAATCCTCTTCACTTTTACTAAAATGATGATCTTGGCCTTCTTCTATAAATACCTTTATTTTATCATTTTCTATATTTTTTAATAATTCTACATATCCGATAGATTGATCATATTCTCCATATATAAAGTTTATGCTTTCTCCTTTAAATGATAAAGCTCCTTCTTTTGTCTTATATAAGTTATACATTAATGGTCCATTAACAAGTGCCATTCTTTTTATTTTAGGATACTTTATTCCAAACCAAGCTCCTATAAGCGCTCCATTAGAATATCCTAAATAGTATATCTTGTAATCATCAAATTTCTTAGCATAATCTTCTATAACTTCCATTGCATTATCTAATGGATTATTACCATCAAATGGATTTGAAGAACATATAACAGAACATCCATATTTTTGATTTAATCTCTTAGCCATCTTTATATACTTATTTTGGTACCCATATAAAGACCCATTCTGCCCTGCTTTAATGAATACAATTATATTATTTCCTTCTACAATACCATAATCAATAATTGCAATATCTTCAAACTTACTATGTATCTCTTTATCAAATTTCAATTCTTGCATACTACTTTTCTGAATTATCAACTTTTTCTAAGTTAAAGCTATAATATTTTTTTAATACTTCAATAAATTCATTTGTATCATTCTTTTGACAAATACTTCTAACATAAATATTTATGCCATTAGCTTCAATCTTTGTATATGAATAATTATCAAGTAATTCATTTTTTTCATCAATTATTAATTCATGAGAATACATTTTAAAGTTTCTAATATCTTCAGGAATATCAATATATTTTTTTATTCCTTTATCAACAATGTAATCTTGAATTAGCGCTCTTACTAATTTAGCATTATCGTAGTAAACATTTTTATATAACCATTTAGACTTTCCTGTTTTTCCACCTGTAGATTCTTCCGGTAATTTTAAATTAATATCTTCTCTACTAATTTCTAACATCTCTTCTATTTTAGATATTAAATATTTTTTTCTTTCTAAAATTTGATTAATATTCCATGTTCTATTTCCTGAATCATAATATTCAATAATCTTTCTTGTAAATTCAAATGATGTAATTCCTGACTTATTATTTCCTTCTTCGTCTTGACCTTTATATATTCTGATTTTTCTATCAAATCCACAATTAAGTGCTTCTTCATTCTTAATATCTTGAAGTAAGGCCATATTACCTAATCCATTTATTTCAGGTAATACTTCTTCATCCTTAATATAATTCCATTCATCATTTTGCTTATAAGCTCTCGGTAAGATGTGATCCATATGTAATGTATTATCTAATGAATAAAAACTTTTATCTGTTTTTTCTCTAATTTCATATTCCAAAGATAACATTAATGGTTTTAAGAATTTTTCGTTATAAACATCATTGTCTAATGCATCATATACTTTTGCATACATTCTTCTTGATATTATTGTTCTATTTAAGTCTTCTTTTATTTCATCAATAATGTTTCCATTAACGATTGATTCAATTAATTTAAATGAAGTTTGTTTTATTTGGTTTAACGTACATCCTGCAGTTAATGAAATATAGAAAAATCTTCTAATTTCTTTAAATAATTTATCCTTTTCTGGATAATTTACTTGGTATGCACTTGTTAATGCAGTCATAACATAGAATTTCCATGGTATATATCTTAAACATAGTATTACTGGATTATTTGACTCATAAACTTTCTTTAATGATTCTGAGAAACTATGAAGTTCTGCTACTAATTCGTATACATCACTTCTTTGAATAATATCTCTCAATTCATCTACTACTTGTCTTTTAGGATTTGATTTTAATTTATAATATTCATAGAATACTACAAAGTCATCAATTTTAAATCCATATTGTTTAGATAAGTCTTCAATATTTTTCCAGTTATTGTTGAATATTTGTTTTCCCGTTTCATCATCTTGCTCATATTTTCCTATTATATATGATTTTACTATATCAGATGGTGATAATTCTAATCCTCTATCATTTAATACTTGGAATAGTTTGATAGCGAATGATTGATTAGTACATTCTATTTTAATAATGTTTGTAGAATAGAATATATAATTTACAAACTCATCTAATTCTGTTTTATTTAATTCAGATAATTTCTTGTAAAAGAATACTGCTGAATTAATATATTTATATTGTGGATCATCGAGCTTTAATTCTTTTTTTGTTGGTTCATCAACGTCTGCAAATGACTCACAATTTATTATTAAATCATTAAATATAGAATCATATTTAGGATCAGTTTGTAATTGTAATCTATTTTTTCTTCCTTGGAATAAAATACAGTTTTGAATTTTATCTTTATCAGCAACAAATATTTCATCACTATTTTTATTAATATCTGGAAAGTCTTTTACTAATACATTCATTAGTATCATTAATGTTGTAATTCTTTGTTGACCATCTATTAATTCAAAATATCCTTTTCCATCATTTACTACTACTATTGAACCTAAAAAATAACAATCATTATCAACTGTTTTATTCTGATATGCTTCATATAAATCATCCCATAAAGCTTCTAGTTGGTCATTAGTCCAACTATATTGTCTTTGATAATTAGGTATTTTATAAATACCGTCGCAAGAAAAGATTTCACTTATTGTTTGATTAATTGGTTTAAATGTATCTACTGCCATCATTACACCTCAAATTTCTTTAATTCTTCAATTAATTTATTATAGCGATCTTTTGTATCTTCATTTTTACCGCAATACTCTCTTGGTATTTCTTCGTTTGGTTCATAGTTGACAATTATATTATATAAATCAAATTGATCTCTTGTTAAGTCAATGTAATGTCCATTAATTTTATTAAAATAATGTGTTCCTCCACCATTTATCTTAATTCTGTGAATTGTTCCGCCAAAAATGTCATTTACTACCATTGCGGTAATAGCACATTGTCCATATGTTGGATCACTATCATTAACATAATCTGATTGTGATGATGGATATGCTGTGTCTTTTGAATAACATAATAATAATTTTTCAAACAAGTCATCCAATGTTTCTATTGAAGAATAAATATTATTTACTTTTGGCATATATCCATATTCATAACCATAGTAAGTTATTTCTCTTCCACTCTTTGTATAAAATCTTCTGATTCTTTCAGCATTTTTCTTTTTTAGTGACTTATAAATATCTTCCATATAAATGCCAAGTACTCTTCTCTTTACATCTTCATCGTTTAAAAGAAGTTTATATAAATCTGTATTATGCTCATATCCAGATATTAATGCATCATCAACACTTTTATAATATGAAAATTTAAAATTATCATACTCATTTATTAGTGCACTATTTTGAAGATCCTCATTGTGAAGTAAAATATCTTTAATCTGATTCAACGAAGTTACTGCTAAATTAGAATCAATATGAATGCCTTTTTCAAGGTTTATTTCTTCTATTATTTCATCTAACTTTCGCTTTTGTTCAATGATAAGTGAAACAGGTCGTGGTGTTCCATACTTAACTTCTGGTTCAGCTACTACAGTAGGTGTTCCAAAATCCATAATGTATTCTCCTGTTTTCTTTTGTTCAATATTTGAAATATTAATTGCACCTACAACACTAAAGTCTACTTTTATTCCTGTGACATCTAATTCTTTATATAACACAGATAAATAGTTATATTTTTTATGTAGATCAACATCTTCAAACACTGTTGCTTGTATTAAGAATCTATAAGTTTTATTAAAGCTTGCTATGTTCTTTTTAATTTCTAATTGAGTTTTTAAATCCTTCTTCTTAATTTTTTGAAGAGATCTATCCACTAAACTTTCCATTTTTATTCTGCCAGCAGTACTCTTAGCTTTCTTATTTTTATAAGCTATTCTATTAAATTCTTCTACATCGGCAAAATCCATAAAATTATATGAGTCAACAACATTAATCAAATCATATATTGTTTCTGGATCTATACTTTCTGATAAAATTGTTCCATTATAATATGGTTCAAAAGATTGTTTAATATCATTATAATCATTCTTAAAATCTAATATAAATGTCTTTTTATCATATGGTGGACAAATTCTATTTAATCTTGATAAAGTTTGTACTGCAGCAATACCTTTCAGTTTTTTATCAACATACATAGCTACTAATTTGGGCTGATCAAATCCTGTTTGATATTTATTTGCAACCAATAATACTTGATAATCATCCTTATCAAATTCATCTCTTAAATCTTTTTCTTGTATTTTATTTATTCCAACTTCAGAGTATTCAATGCCATCTACTGGAACTTTTCCTGAGAAGGCAACTAAAGCCTTTATATCGTTATAATTATGTTCTTCTATATATCTTTCAAATGCTAATTTATATCTTACAGCAGCTTCTCTTGAAGATGTTACAACCATTGCTTTAGCTTTTCCACCAAGTTCTCTCATTATACAATTTCTAAAATGTTCAATTATAATTTCAACTTTTTGACCTATATTGTGTGGATCCAAATCAACTAGCCAATTAATTTTCTTTTTTACAAAGCTTTTAAATACATCTGGGTTATCTTCTATTCGTTTAGAAACTTCATAAAACGTTTTATATGTTGTATAGTTAGTTAAAACATCCAATATAAATTCTTCCTCAATAGCTTGTTTCATTCCATATATATGAAATGGTGATGGCTTTCCATCTGCATTAGGTATACCAAATAATTGTAGTGTCTGTTTTTTAGGTGTTGCTGTAAATGCTATCATAGAAATATTGCTTTGTTTTCCACATTTACTTATTTCCTCAATCATTTGATCTTCTATTGATTCAAGTTCTTCCTCCGACTCATCAGATAATACTGTAGTTACTGCAGCCATATTTTTTCCTGATGTTGATGAATGTGCTTCATCAATTATAATAGCAAAACTTTTATCAGTTATATTTTTAGTTTCATCTAAAATATATCTAAATTTTTGAATAGTAGAAACTATAATTTTATAATTATGTTTAATAGCATCTGCTAAGTCAGCTGAACTGCAATCTTCATCCATTACTTTGATTAAACTTGGATCATGATCTAAAGTTTTTATAGCATTTTGCAATTGTTGATCAACAACTATTCTATCTGTAATTATTAGTACAGAATCAAATATGTTTTTCTCTTTTATATCATGCAAACATTGTAATCTATATGCAAGCCAAGCTATTGTTTTCGTCTTACCTGATCCAGCACTGTGTTCAATTAAATAGTTCTTTCTACTTCTGTTTACTTTAAAATCGTCTAACAGTTTTCTTATTGCATCTAATTGATGATATCTTGGAAAAATTAAACTCTCTTTTACTTTAAGTTTCCCTGTATTTGGATCTTCAGTTTCTTCTTTTTCAACAAAGATAAAGTTTTTTATTAAATATAATAATGTATCTTTAGTTAAAATATCCTCCCACATGTATGATACATTTAATCCGTTATCATTGTGTGGATTTCCCTTACCACCATCTTCAGTACCTTTATTAAATGGTAGGAAAAACGATGATTTTCCTTTTAATTCTGTACACATGTAAACTTCTTTTGTATCCATTGCAAAATTAACTAGGGCCCCATTCTTAAACGATAGTAGTCTTGTAGTATAATCTCTATCATTTTTGTATTGTTCTATTGCATCTTCATAATTTTGACCTGATTGATTACTCTTTAATTCTATGGTAATGATTGCAATGCCATTTAAGAATAATACTAAATCAATTCTCTCGCCTTCTTTATGGTATACTTCTTCCATTACTGAGAAAATATTACTATTATATTTTTCCATTAATTCATCAGAAAAAGTTGTTGCAGGCTTATCATACATTAAATCAATATGTGTTGTATTATCAAAATAAACACCGTTTTTAAGTTTACTAATCAAACTACTATCTCTTTTAGTAATATCCTCATTAATTCTTTTTATAATTAGTTCATCTGCATTTGGATATAAACTTCTAATATATTCAATGGTTTCAGGTTGAGTGGTTTCAATGAACTTTATTAGTAATTCAGTATCCATAGCATATAATGGATTATATTTATTATCAGTATACTTTCTCTCAATGTATCCATTTTCTTTTACCAAATAATTAATAATAAATCTTTGATATTCTTCTCTTTCTTTAAAGAAATTATTCATATAATTCTTCAGCTCCTTCCACTCTCTTTTTACCTGTTACATATTCATATATAACTGATTTTTTGTATTGTTCCATTTGTTCTTTTTGCTTAATTTTACTATTTAATATTTCTTCTATTTCTGAACACTTTTTATCTAAATAATCCACAATTGTTATTTGTTCATCAAATGGAGGCAATGTTAATTTAAATTTAGCGAACCTATTTTGATATAAGTGAATAATTGTTGTATTTCCAATATTTTCAATTTCAAACCAATGCCAAAATTCATTAGATAATAAAACATAATATAAATATTTTTCTATATATTCATTATTTAATGGTCTTAATAGTAACACTCCACTATTTAAAGTGACCTTCTCAGGGCAATCTTTTACTATTGCTACTTTACCTACTGTACCATCTTTAGTTATTAGAAGATCTTTGTTTTTAATTTGTATTGATTTGTCTTGATTATATCTCCATTCTGATACATGCTCGCAACTATCCCAATCAATACTTCCATTATTAAAATTAATTCCTGTTATTAAAGTAGGGCCTTCAGATATATATTCATCTTTGGTTAATCCTTCCCATCCAATTCTTCCTTTTAGTGAACATATATTTTTTATTAACTTAATATTCCAATGTTCTGGAATACTTCCTATCCACTCTACTTCACTATCTTTCATTGCCACTTTTTTATTTAAACCCCTTGTCACAACTTCAGATATCAGCTGATTTTTATATTTATTTAATATTTCTATTTGATTATTTAAATCACAAATAATATTATCTATAATATCAACTTTTTCATCTAGAAAATCTGCAATTAATTTTTGTTCTTGCTTTTGTGGCAAATATAATTTGAAACTATTCATATCCTCTATTCTTAAAGATGGTTGCATATATGAAGGAATTTTTTCTCTTTCATTTTCAAATAAAGGAGTTAAAGCATAATAAATATATCTATTAATATAATTTTTTGATTTTAATTTCATTATCAAACAATTTTGTGAAAGACTAAATTTGCCTTTTAATAATTTTAATGTCATACATTTTGCACCAACAGTTGTTGTAAATAAGCACTCATCAAGATCATAATCATATGAATTAATTTTTCCCATTATACCATTATTTTCTGTTTGACCACTATATACGGGATATTCACCTAAATTTTGTCCTATATATTCATTCGTATACATTTGAGCATTTTTTCCTTTCTCAAATTTATATAAATTTTTTAATCTTCTTTCATGCCAATTGTATGGTACATATCCCACCCATTCTATTCCGCTATTTTTCATATTAGCCATTAATTATACCTCCTTAAATAATTTTTCTACTTTTTTATTTAAAGACGTTTCAATAGTTAAAAACTCTTTTTCAAGTTTTTCAGAATTTTCAGGTTCATGATACTCATAAAAATACTTTGTAAAAGGTATTTCAGCTCCAGTCTTGACTATTGGCTTCTTAGCATTCATATTTTCTTCGAAAAATTCCATTGCATCAGGAATATGTGGTAATACTTCTTCAATCATATATTCTTTTATATCTTTTGTATATTTTACTATCTCTGAATCTTTGGTGGCAGGATCCGGAATTATATCTCCACTTTTATTTCTTTGGATTTCTGCAGTTTTATCCATAGTTGATAATCCATCAATTATTTTTTCAGTTATATTTTTTGACAAATCAAACAATTCATCTACTACTTCAACAAAATCTTTTTTATTCTTATAAACTTTATCTGATTTATTATTTTCTAATACTTTAAATATATTGTCATATGCTTCTTTATTTTCTTTAAATTTATCTAATTGTTTTTTATCTTTAGTAGGAATTGGATCGAGTAATTCTAACTCATCAACTTTTTCTTGATTGTAGAAATTATCTAAATATCCATTATTTCTTAAATTTTCTATTCTTTCATCATTTATTCCATAACTTCTTTGTAGAGGTTGATATACTGCATATTCTCTATATAAGAATTCTTCTTTATCAAAAATCTTACAATATTCATTTTCTTTAAAGTTTGTATAAATATCTACAATTTTATTAATTTGACTAGCTGATATTTCTTTTCTCTTTTTTCCCAGTGACGTTCTAAGTGGTGTCCAGAATTCATCACCAGTTGCATTTATCAACTGTATTTTTCCTTTTCTTTTAGGTAGCTTTACTCCAGGTTTTGAAAGAATAAATACATATATGCCAATACCTGTATTATAGAAAAGATCAGTTGGTAGTCCTATTATTGCCTCTATCAAATCATTTTCAATCATCCATCTTCTTATTTGACTTTCACCTGATGTTGTTCCACCAGAAAATAATGGTGAACCATTAGTTATAATGGCAGCTCTTCCATTTTCATCCAACTTTGAAATTGCATGCTGCATAAATAACAATTGCATATCTCCGGTTCCTGGCAATCCAGCTCCAAATCTTCCCTTAAATCCCAATTGATATTCTTTCTTTACTGTGGCTTCTACTCCATCTGCCGCATCTTTCCCACCCCATGGTTGACCAAAAGGAGGATTCATAATAACGAATCTCATTTTTTGCTCTCTATCGTTTAATGTTGCTGAGAAACAATCTGCTTTCATAGTATCTTGAAATCTAATATTTTTGGCATCTTGTCCTTTTATAAGCATATCAGCTAAACAAATACCATAAGATTCAGGATTTACTTCTTGTCCGAATAATTGAACATCTGCATTTGGATTTAATTCCATAATAGAATCTCTTGCAGTACTTAACATTCCACCAGTTCCACATGCAGCATCCAATATTGTTATTGTTTTTCCTGGTGTTGCTAAATCATCGCATCCTTCTGATAATAAAACCTTTACCATTAATTTAATAACTTCCCTAGGAGTAAAATGATCACCAGCTTCTGCATTTTCAGAGAATCTTCTAATTATATCTTCAAAAATATAACCCATTTTATGATTATCTACTGTTTCTGGATCTAGATCTAAAACGCTAAATTCTTTTATAACCCCTAGCAATCTATTATTTTTAGCCATTTTATCAATATCTGGTATAAAATCTAATCCATCTTTTAATAAAATTGTTTTTACATTAGAAGAAAAACCATTAATGTATGATTTAAAATTTGCTGCAATATGTTCCGAATCATTAAGTAATTCTTTTAAATCAAATTTACTCGTATTGTAAAAAGAATATCCAGATAACTTACATAGTATTTTTTCTGGTGTTGTTTTATCATTTTCATATGCTTTTAATACTTTATTTTTAGTTTTCGCTAATGCGCATTCAAAACGGCGTATTATTACCATTGGTATTATTACATCTTTATACTTATCGCTTTTATATACTCCTCTAAGTTTGTTGGCAATACTCCATACCATATTTACTTCTTTTGTTATATTCATTTTTTCACTCATTTTTACCATCCTTACCTAAAATCGCTTGTTTACTATTTTCATTTGGAACCACTTTGCAATTATCTTTATTCAAAATTTTAATATTTTTATTTTCATCTTCATAAAAGATAACAGAATCTCCTTCATTGAGATTTAGTTTTGTTCTTATCGTTTTCGGAACTGTTATTTGACCTTTTGAAGTCATCTTTGCTGAAGCTAACAAATCATTTTTCTTCATATCAATTCTCCTTACTTTCCTTACATTTTAATTATAACATATTTTGATTTTTTTGAAAACAATTCTAATAAATATTGACTAATTTAAAATTTTAAGTGATTAATACAAAGAATTTGAGGTATTTTATGCTAAGAAAATGTACTGATGAAGATATAAGCGATGAAGAATTTAAACAATTTCTTTCTGTTGAAACTGATATCAAATGGATTGGTATTTTTGAAATATTATATTACTGTGGATTAAGACGTGGAGAGCTTAGAGGACTACAATGGAAAGATATCAATTTTAAAGATAGAAATTTAAGCATAACAAAGCAAATTAATGACCGTTGTGGATCTGTTAAAAATTGGCGATTCTCGGTTTCTAAAACTAAAAGTAGTATAAGAATATTAAAGAAGTCTCAAATCCTAGCAAATGACCTTAAAATGATAAAAAACGAGGTAGAAAAGATACCTGGATTCAATAATGAATTCTTCGTAGCTGGAGATGTGCTTCCAGTATGTAGTAATACACTTACTAATCATAAAAATATTAACTGTAAATTAGCTAATGTTAAACAAATTCGATTACATGATTTCAGACATTCATGTGCATCTCTTTTAGTTAATAAAGGAGCTAATGTTCAAGTTGTAGCAAAATACTTAAACCATACAAAAGTCGAAGAAACTTTAAAAACTTATTCACACCTATTTACAAGCACGTTAGATGAAGTAGTTACCGTAATAGATAATTTAGATAATAATAAAACCGATGATAATTAGTCACCGGATTTTTTATTTTCAAGTTTATATTTAGTTTCGTCTTTTATTATACTTTTATCTCTTCTATTCTTTTCATCTTGATATAATGTCTTAAATCTCTTAATCTCTTTACTTACAAACTCCTTTACTTTCTTATCTTTTGGCTTAAGAGACTTAAAGAATAAGAATTTATCATTAAATGAATTTGCAATACCATATTCACCGGATACAACACCAGTATTGAAAAGTAGGCAATCTATTTCATTTAATATTTTATCATTTCCTTCTACCTTTGATATGATAAATTCAAAAACTTTCCAAAAAGATGTAGAAACATCAAATAATCTACATAAATCAATTACTTTAGTATAAGTTTCATAATTGTCATTTTCATTCAAGTATTCTAATATATCACTACCTAATTCATCATTGTACTCACCTATTAAATAATGTATATAATTAGATATTTTATAATAATCATTTTCTTCTAAAATCTCCATGCATAATGATAAGTTATTATATCTTTCTTCTTTATAATTATTACAATATGTTAAATTAATATGACTATAAGAATTATATAAATTAGTATTTGGATTATCATTTATTTTATATCTAAGAAGTTTTCTTAAATCATCAGGATATTTTTCAAATAGATCATTTAAGAAATATTCGTCTAATCTGTTAAATTCACTGTATCTAAAATTATCAAGTAATATTCCTAAGTCATCATAACTATAATCTTCAATAATCTTTTTTTCCGTATGAGGATTATATAACAGTTCTCCCATAATTCCTTTATTAACTTTATTATATTCTTTAACCTTACTTAAAAAATACTTTTTATATTTTTCCATATTTACCAAATCGTTATTATTAACAATTAGTTTTAATATCTTTAATATCAGTTTTTCATTTTTAGTTTTTTCAACATACTTTATTATTTTATTCAATACCGTTAAATCCATATTTCCTGCTCTAAGCATAGCCTCGATAATCTTTTCTACTTTTATATCATTATCAATTTCATATTTATAATTCTTATCTTGTTTAACAATTCCAAGGAATATGTATTCATTCCACTTAGCTTCAACTATTTTTTGACCATATTTTGTTGATGATCCAATATCAATTAAAAATCTTCCTGCATTGTATATGTTTGAATTGCAAGTTTCTTCATTGTCCATAGTGTTCAATATAGCAATTATTTCTTCAATGTTATTGTCTTTAAAATCTTTAATATATTTATCTAAATAATCTTTTCTAAATTCCTCTTTCTCATTATACTTAGCACCTGGTATCTCATCAATAAAAAAATTAAATAACATTGCATATAATTTTTGTACTTTATCTGTTTTTAATTTTTTATAAAATTTACTATCTTTTAATTTTGTATTTTCCCAAGCACACACTGATTTATACAATTCATTTTTACTAAAGACATCTATTCTTTCATAATTATTATTAAAAAATTCATATATTGGATTATAGTCAAATATATCAGTATTTCTTTCTAAGTCAGTATTAATGTTAATCAATGCACGTAAAGCATCCTTTGAATGATTATTTAAGAATATATCCAACAATTCATCTATTGATTTATATATTTTAGTTTTATAATTATCATTAGGATTTGTTTTACTACTTATAAAATTAATTTTATTTTTCTCAACTTCTTCGCAATAATTATAATTTATATCACAAAAGTATTCAGCCAGTTTAACTCTAACATATTCATCTATCTCTTTATCCATTATTGATGAATACGCCATCTCATGTATATTATAATATACATACCCTCTGCTAAAATTGGCTTTATCCGAAACTATCAAATTTTCCAAAAATTTATCAAACTTACCTACAATATTATTATCAATAGATATTCCATATAGAATTGAAATGATACTTTTAAAATCGTCAAGCCATAAATATTTATAATATTGTAAAAATTCTAATAACTTTCCATATTTATATTCATATGTATCATAGTTTAGGAAAGTTGCAGTTTCTATAGGTAATTCGCTAAATTTTTTAACTATGGAATAAATTATTCCTGAGTCGTAAATATTTTTATACTTTTCCTCATATTCATTAACCAATGGAATAATTTCTACCATTTTATTAATAATGTCTTCTAATTCATTTAATGATTTTACTTCCTGAAGTTTCTTATTAAAATCTTTGTCTAATAATAGTTCTATATTTTTGGCACCATTTTTTATACTATCAACACGCTTGTTGATTACTTCTAAACTTGCTATAACATTTAATATATCCTTTCTAGCTTTTTCAAAAATATTTTTTATTCTTTCATATTCTTTGACATCTTTTGATTGTAATTCATCTACATCCTTGTAAAGTATATTATGACCAAATTCATTCATTGCATGAGATAATACTGTTGTCAATTGAATTTCACATAACATTCCCTTAAACTTATTTACATCCTTTTTCAGTGAAATTGTAATATTAGTTCCATCATATTTCATAATATCTTCTGATGGTCTATACGATTCAATATTAAACTCATCATAAATAATATCATTAAATCTTTTTAGATCATCTTCGTTATAAAAAATTACCCTTACACCACTAAGATCATTTAAGTTTTTAATATTACCACAAATACCATTAATAATTTTTTCTGTTAATTTATTTTCAAGTGAATCATAAGTTTTTACTCTGCTAGTTAAAGATTGATATTTAATCACATTCTCAATTAGAATATTTTTAATTTTATTTTCAATATAAGAAGTAAATTCTACATACAATAATTGAGATGATAAATACTCTTTTAACATTTTATCCTTTACTTCTTTTAATTTTGATGATCCCATGTCTTACCCTCCTTATAAAAGAAAAAATTCTATACTTTAAATTGTATAGAAATCTATGATTTAATTATACTACTTTATCTCTTAAATGTCTGCAATAATCATTCAATTTTAGCAAAACTTGTTCCCGAGTTGTTCCCAAGAATTATTCTCAATCTCCTATATGCTCACAACCCCTTATAAACATTGGCTTAAATCAATCCTGTTTTTTCATTGGATGTGGCGGGGGTTATTTAATACTTACACACTAAATTTAACATTTTTCATACTTTAACTACTCAAACCCATTATTTATTGCTGCAATAACTTCTTCTTCATTTGTTAAAGTTATTCTATGCTTTTTTAACTCTTTAATTAAATTTAGCATTTTCTTTTTACTTTTAGCTTTAGTTCCTGCATCTATTGCATAATTTATCTTTTTATACAATTCTTGTTGCTCTTCTTTAGAAAATTCATCTAAATTATCATCAACTATCTTTTTCAGTTGATAAGTAATTTCACTTAATCTGCTAAAATAAATTGCATCTTCAATTAAATTATTTATTTGTGGTGATATTAAATTATAACTTTCCGCATCAGCATCCATTATTTTATCAAGTAAGTTAAAAAATCTATTTGTAAATTCAAGATTACCTTTAAAACTATCTTTATATTGTTCATAAAAATCATATAAATAATTACATAGCTTATTTTTTTCTATCTCAAATTGACTAACATCTTCTGTTAATGATATTTCACATATTTCATCATCAGCATCAGGCTTACTATTTGCTAAGTACATTGCTGCCGGAAAAATACCATAATCATCTGCCATCTTTGATGCTACTGCTATTTTAAGTATTTTTTTAATAAGTCCCATTTTCTAACTCCTAGCCGCACCATCAACAGGCAAAATAGCTCCCGTTATATAGCTTGCCATATCACTAGCTAAAAATAAGAATGCACTTGCAACATCTTCCGCCTTTCCTATCCTACCTAATGGAATGGTTTTAATAAGAGGCTCTATTACGTTATCTGGTACACTTTTCATCATATCAGTAAGTATTATACCAGGTGCTACTGCATTTACCCTTATACCGTCTTTACCAAGCTCTCTTGCAAGTGATTTAGTAAGACCATTTACAGCAAACTTACTAGCAGGATAACCACATCCAGATGGCTGTCCATATATACTTACCATAGATGATGTATTAAGTATTACACCACCTTTATTTTCCTTCATAATTAGACTTACCGCCTTCGAACAATTAAATACCGCATTAACATTTAAATCCATTATCTTTTTAAAATCTTCTTCCTTGTATTCATAAATACTTTCTCTAGCACTTATTCCAGCGTTATTAACTAATATATCTATCTTTCCATATAAATCCTTTATTTTATTAAATACTTCTTCTACCTCTTTTAAATTAGTTAAATCTGGATAGAATCCTTTTACATCATAATCTTTATTTTCTTTTCTTAAACTCTCCAAAGCCTTTTTAACAGTTTCACTTTTTGAACCAAATATAACTACCTTACAGCCGTTTTCTAAAAACTTTTTAGCAGTAGCATACCCTATTCCTCTAGTTGCTCCTGTTATAACTGCTACTTTATCTTTTAACATATTAAACCTCCTATTTATACTTTAATTTTAACTTATTTTTACCAATATAACAAGAAAAGAAAGCAAGGCATTTACTTTCTTTTTAATATTTACTTTTTTGTATTGTAATTAATTGTACACTTTAGTTTGATTCAACATTTATATCGTAATTATATTTTATAATATTTTATAATGAATTTAGTTTCTAATTTATTTGACTCAACTGATATAGTACCTTTATCCTCTTCTATAATTGTTTTAGCTAAAGCAAGACCAATACCTATACTATCAGTTTTAGTATTTTTACACTTATAAAATCTTTCAAAAATATGTTTTATATCTTTTTTTGCTATACCTTCACCAAAGTCTATTACTTCAATCATAGAATAAACATTATTATTTTCAATATTTATTATTATGTTTGAATTATTTTTAGAATGTTCTATAGCATTTTTAATTATATTAGTAAGAGCTTCAATTTGCCATTTATCATCACATATTATTTTAGAATTTTCTTTTATATTTAATTTTATATTTATATTTCTTAAATCACATAAAGTAGAAACGTTTTTAATTGATTCTTCAACAATTGTTTTCAAATCATTTTCTTGTTTTACAAAATGAATCGTATTAGCATCAAACTTTGATAATTTTAGAAGTGATTGTACTAAAAAGTTGATATTTAAAACATTTCTTTTTATATCAACAATAAAATCATTTCTAATTTTTTCTTCCATATTTGAATCTTCAATAATATTATCTAGCATAACTAATATACTAGTAAGTGGTGTTTTTAATTGATGAGAAATATCTTCCAATGATTTTTTTAAATTAAGCTTATCCTTACTAGAATTTTCAGCAGCTTCTTTTAACATTATAGTGGTTTTATATATTTCATTTTTTAAAATTGATAACTCATCTTCTGAAATTGAATCAATTTGTATTTCATAATTTTTCTTATTAATCTGTTCTATACACTTAATTATATCTTTTATATCCTTCTCCTTCTTATAATTATATCTAATATATATAATAAGTAAAATAACAACAGTTATTGTTAAAAAAGATAAATTAATAGCTAAAAATTTATGATAATCTCTATCATTTTTAATTAATATAGATTTATTATTTGCATCAATTCCATATTTATTAAAGAAGTCATTTGTTTTTAACGTACCATTATTTATTATTTTAATAATTTCTTTATCAGTTATTTTAGGATAGTCTTTTTTTATTACATTTATAATAGCAGAAATCTTATTATTAAAGTTTTTAGTATAAGTTTTATATTCATATATATTTAAAAATAAGAACAAAACAAATAAACATATAAATACAATTAATGTAGAAATAATATATTTTTTTAATTCAATTTTATTCTTCATCAATTCTATACCCAATTCCCTTAATAGTAGTTATAATATCAGTTCCTATTTTTTCTCTTATTCTTTTAAAATAAACTGTTATAGTATGATCATCTACATAATTTCCAGTCCAATCCCAAATTTTATCTAATATTACATTTCTACTAACAACTTTATTAATATTTAAAAATAATAAATTAACTAATTTTAATTCTAATGCAGTAAGTTCAATAATGATATTATCTTTTTTTAAAACCAATTTATCCATATCATAAGAAATATTTTTTATTTTAATAACACTTTTCTTATCCGATCTTAATAATATTTTATTAACCCTTGCCATTAATTCACGAGTGGAAAAAGGTTTTGTTATATAATCTTCCGCGCCAACATTTAAACCTCTAACAATATCGTCTTCTTCATCTTTAGCTGTTAAAAAAATAGTAGGAATTTTCAAATCCTTAATAGTATTTTCAAATAAGTTAAAGCCATTTCCATCTGGTAAAGTAATATCAAGTATTATTAAATCAATATTAAAGTTAGAAAGTAAATATTCTTTTGAGTCTTCTACAGTAGTTTTTACAATTAAATTATGATTATCTTTTTTAAAAGAGTATGTAAGACCTTTAATAATTGATTCTGTATCTTCAATAAGTAAAATATTCATATATATAGTACCTTTCTTTAAATATAATTATATCACAATATAAGGAGCTTTCGCCCCTTATACTAGATATTCTCATTTCTAATTGTTTCAATAGTATTTTGCTTATTTATTTTACTCATAGAATACTTCATAATTAATGAAATAAGTATAAATACAACTGCTACAGCAATTAATATTGCCTCAATAGGAAGTTTATAAGGCATTCCTGATTCTTCTGATAAGAAATGATAAATAACGTATGATAATGCTATTCCAATAGGTATACCAAAGAATAAAGATTTAATACCAATAAACAAGCTTTCTAATCGAATCATTCTGTTAAATTCTTTAGTTGTCATACCAACAGATTTTAACATAGCAAACTCTTGTTTTCGTAGTTCCATATTAGTAGTAATAGTATTAAAAATATTAGTTATACCAATTAATGAAATTACAATTATAAAACCATAAAGAAATATTCCTACTAAAGTAAATAAGTTACTCATTATTTTAACATTTTCATCTACATTATTAACGTTATAATCTTCACCCTTTAAAAAGTCATCAAGATCATCTTGTAATTTATTAGCATTATTTGATTTATAATAGATTGCTAGTGGTTTAGATTTGAAATTAGCATCAAACATTTCATCACTAATAATTAAACATTCCATATCAACACCTTTCAAACCAAAAGGTCTAACATCAGAAGTTGCTCCAATTTCTATTTTTATTGTTTTATTTTCATCAGTAGTAGCATCAATAATATCACCTTTATTAAAGTTAAAAGCTCTCATATATTTAGTAGTTAACTTATTATTTTTATTATAGTTAGATACATATTCTTTATCGACAAGTATAGCTTTGTTTTTAAATTCATTATAATTCAAACCTAATGAATCAACATATTTTTTAAATTGTTCTTCTCCAATAGAAATTATAGATACATAAGTAGGATTATTTTCATCAATTGCTAAATTTAAAAACTTAGCATATTCTTTGTTGTAGTGATTTCCTGTAAAAGATATTTCGCTACTTCTAAATATTGTATAATCTTCTATATTATCTAATTTAGTTGTTTCTATAAATTTATTATAAGATTCATTATTTGTAATAGTTGTAGATAGTGAAATATTAAAATCAGATATTTCTAATTCATGATCCACTTGTTGAAATGCTAATTTCATAAATCCTGATAGAGCGATAAATACAAATACAGAAACAATTATTGATATTACTGTAGTTCTATATTTTTTCTTATTTCTTTTTAAATTCTTAAATGATATCTCGCCGCCTATACCAAATATATTTTTTATTAATTTTGGTAATTTAATCTTTTTGGGATTTATTTTAATATTAGCACTATTTCTAATGGAATCTATTGGAGATACTTTAGATGCTCGTTTTGCACTTTTAAAAGCTGAGAAATAAATAGTTACTATACCAAGTATTATAGCTACTAAAACAGATAGCCAAGAAAAAGAAAATACTAATCTTAAGCCTTCCGCAAATGAATTATCTAAATAATAATTACTTATGATAATAAGTATATACGATGCTATAAAACCAAGTAATAGACCTAACGGAATACCAATTAATCCTAATATGGTAGCTTCATAAAAAACATTTCTTTTAATTTGTCTTTTAGTTGCTCCAATACTTCTTAACATACCATATTGTTTTATTTTTTCTGTAATAGAAATATCAAAACTATTTTTTATACAAAATATTGAAGTGAACACAATTATTCCTATTACAATTCCTACAACAATACTTAAACCACCAATACCACTGTTTGAAATAGGATTAGCTTCTAAAGCAATTAAATAGGAATTAATATTTATATCACTATATTTTGATTTATTCATTTGATTTGAATATTCTTTTAATTCTTTATTTGACGCTTGTTTATCATCATTATTATTAACTTTCTTAAATAATTTTGCGTCAACTCCTAATATATTAGCAATAGTTTCATAACTGTTTTTTACGCCATCTTTTGAAAATCTTGTATATACATCAACAATTCCATTTATTTTATTTTCATCAAGATAAGTTATAAATGTATAACCAGGTGCAGAATAATATTCTATATTAGTAGCTGGTCTTCCTATAATACCAACTATTTTATAAGTTTTAGAAATAGTATCTACAATGGATTCTTTGTTTTCTTCTTTATCGGATTTTTGATAAGGATTATTTTGATCTAATTCATTTCCATTAGAATCTACCCTTTTTCCAACGTCTAACGTAATAGAATCGCCAATATTTAAAAATAATCTACCATTTGTTTTTAAATGGGTTGGTATTACTATTTCGTTTTCATTTTTAGGAAGTCTTCCATCCAATAATTTAACAGATAAATTATTTAAAGAGTTTTTAGTAAATCCTTTTATACAAGCATAAGGTTTATATTCATTTTTAGAGTCTATTTTAGCAAAACCAACATCTTTAGTAATATTGATAGTTTCTATATTTCTATTGTTTTCAAATATATCAATATCACCAATAGGAACTTTGTAAAATGCAGCATGAAAGTTTCCTTTTTCGTGTGTTTCATATTTAATTAATGATTTTATACCACTAGAGTATATAGATGATACGGCAGTGATTAAAGCAACTGATAGCATAATACCAATAATTGTAACAATAGTTCTTTTTTTATTTAATTTAAGATTTTTTATTGTCAATTTGTTAAGCAAGTTCATAATTATACCTCCGATATAATTTTTCCATCTTCAATTTTAATTATCCTATCAGCTACTTTTGCAATTTCCATATTGTGTGTAATCATAATAATCGTTTGATTAAGCTCTTTATTTGATTTTTTTAATAGAGCAACTATTTCATCACTTGATTTAGAATCTAAGTTACCAGTTGGCTCATCAGCAAGTATAATTGTAGGATTAGTAATTAAAGCACGACCAATACTTGTTCTTTGTTGTTGTCCACCAGATAATTCATTAGGAAGATGCATTCTTCTATTTTGTAACCCTAACAGTTTTAACATATCGTTTAATTTTTCTTTATCAATCTCACGATTATCTAAAGAAAGAGGCAATGTTATATTTTCTTCTACATTTAATATAGGTATTAAATTATAGAATTGGTATATTAATCCTACCTGTCTTCTTCTAAATATAGCAAGTTTATCATCATTAAAATTAAATATATCTTTACCATCAATGAATACTTTTCCAGAAGTTGGTCTATCAACTCCTCCAATTAAATGTAATAGTGTTGATTTACCTGAACCTGATGCACCAACTATTGCTACGAATTCACCCTTTTCTACAGAAAAAGATACATGATCTAACGCAACAACTTTTGTTGAATCTTTTCCATAAATTTTAGTTAAGTTTTCTACTTTTAAAATTTCCATAAAAATATTTCTCCTTTTCTTATAAACATTATATTATAATTAAAGTTACAACTAAGTTACAAAATTAAAAAATATTATAAAAGAAAAAGTTTCTTAAAAAAAGAAAACATCAATATTATTTTCTAACCTTTAGTTGCATCAATAATAAGTAAAATATCTCCCATTATATGACTAACTAAAAATAAGAATGCATTTAAAACTTTACATTTATTTTTACCAATATAACAAGAAAAGAAAGCAAGGTATTCGCTTTCTTTTAAATTATTACTTATTATACTTAGCAAGTTCTTCTCTTAGCATTTCCATTGTTTTAGCTGGATTTGCTTTACCACGAGTTTTTTTCATAACCTGACCTACAAAGAAGTCTATCATTCTAGTTTTTTCAGGATTATATTCCCTTGCCTGTTCATCATTTTCTTTTAATACTTCCATAACAACATCATGAATAGATGCATCATCAGTAATTTGCATCATACCTTTTTCTTTTACGATTATGTTAGGCTCTTTGCCTGATTCAATCATGTCTTCAAATACTTCTTTAGCTTGCTTTGATGATATTGTTTTTTTATCAATTAAATCAATTAATTCCTTTATCATTTCTGGTTTAACAGGAACTTCTTCTAACTTTATTTCATTTTCATTTAAGTATCCCATAAGCATACCAGTTACCCAGTTACAAGCCTTTTTAGGATCTGCTCCTAAACTTACACAATCATTAAAGAAGTCAGAATTTTCCTTTACTTTAACAAGTACTTCTGAATCATACTCTGATAAGCTAAATTCATTCATGTACTTTTGTTTTCTTTCAAGTCTAAGCATAGGAATATTTTTTCTTATTTCATCAAGTAATTCATCTGTAACCTTAATTGGTGGGATGTTTGGCTCAATAAAGTATTTATAGTCTACCGCATCAGCCTTATCTCTCATTTTAAATGTTTCACCAGTTTCATCATCAAAACGTCTTGTTTCTTGTTCTACTTTTCCGCCGTTTTGAAGTATTTCTGATTGTCTTTCTATTTCAAAGTCAATTGCACGCCCTACATTATAAAATGAGTTAATGTTTTTCATTTCAACTTTGGTACCTAACTTGTCAGTATCTGAAATTGATACGTTAACGTCGCATCTCATTTGTCCTCTGTCACTTCTTGCTTCTGAAACTCCGCAGTAAACGATTAGTGAGCGGTAAGTCTCAAGGAATGCTAATGCTTCTTCTTTAGAGTGCAAGCAAGGCTCTGTTACAGTTTCAAGTAATGGCACACAAGATCTGTTATAATCTATTAAAGAATATGTATCATAGTGATCTAGTGATGCCGTATCTTCTTCTAGATGGGTATCGTGAATTAAAACTTTTTTTATTTGTCCGTCAACTTCGATATCAACTGCTCCATTTATACCTACAGGTTTAGTCATTTGAGTTATTTGATATCCTTTTGGTAAATCTGGATAGTAATAGTTTTTTCTATCAAATAGCATAACGTCTGGAGTAGTACAATTCATTGCCATAGAAACAATAAGTGCTCTTTTCCAAGCTTCCTTATTAGCGATAGGCAGTATTCCAGGAAAACCTAAATCTTGATATGCAACGTGGCTGTTTGGTGCTTCAGTGTACCCATTAATTGAAGGAGAAAAAACCTTTGAGTTAGAATCAAGTTCACAGTGAACTTCAAGTCCGATTGTTACTTTATACATAATTAGTTTTCCTCCTTTACTGAAAGTGGTACGAAACCAATTTTTTCTTCTAGTTTGTTTGCAATGTTACATACTACATCATCTGTCTTTATAGGTCCAGTTATGTTTATTGCAACTGGCATATCATCTATAATTCCAGATGGGATTGTAATTGATGGGAAGCCTCCAAAGTTTCCTATTGCAAGATGGTTTTCTAAAAGTAAATACTTTTCTGATAACCTGTCCATTTCATCTGTAAAACGTGGTGCGATAGAGCCTGAATTTGGCATAATTAATCCATCATATTCTTTAAATAAGTTTGTCATAGCATCTACTACTAATCTTCTTATTCTTTGAGCGTTTTTAAATAATTTTTCTTGGTTTTCTTTTTGAAGAATAAATGATCCAATAACAAATCTTCTTCTTATTAATTCAGAAAATCCCTCAGTTCTGGTATTTATCATAACCTCATCTGGAGTGTGTCCTTCTTTTCTGTTACCAAACGGAATTCCAGTTAAATTTGAATTATTACTAGTTGCCTCCGCACAAGATATTGCCATATAAGATGGATAAATACCATTTAATATCTTTTTATCTATAGACTCTTCTTTAACTTCGATGCCTAATTCTTTAGCATATGAAAGCACTTTTAAGAAGTTATCATAGTATTTTTTATCATCTTTTAATTCGTCTACTATTTCTTTAATATAAAATAGTTTTCTTCCACTTACATCTTTATTTAGATTTTCTACAAAGTTTATGTTTGATGAGTCAAACGAGGTCATATCGTTATCATCCATTCCTTTGATGTTATCCATAACGCACGCTACATCTTTAACGTATTTTGCGAAGCATCCAACGTGGTCTAGGCTTGATGCAAAGGCAAATAATCCCCAGCGTGATACAAGGCCATATGTTGGTTTATATCCTACTACTCCGCCGTACCCTGCTGGCTTACGGATGGAGTCTCCGGTATCTGAACCAAGTGCATAAGGAACAATACCACGAGCTACAGCAGAAGCTGATCCTGCTGATGAACCACCTATCATACGAGACTTATCCCAAGGGTTTCTAACAATTCCAGTGTGTCCTGTTGTACCAGTTCCTCCCATAGCAAGTTCATCAAGTACCGTTTTACCAATCATAACCATACCAGAATCTTTCAACTTTTTAACAGCAGTTGCGTCAAATACTGGAACGTAGTTTGATAAGATGTTTGATGATGCGGTTGTAAGTACGTCTTTTGTTGAGAAGTTATCTTTAATAGCACAAGGTATACCAGATAAAACGTTATCTGTAACTTCACTTTCTTTTGCATCGTCAATGATTGTTACAAAACTGTTTAACTCGTCTTGATACTTGTGAGCTCTTTTAAGTGATTCTTCTGTTAATTCTTTACTTGTTACAGCACCACTTTTTAAAGCTTCGTGTATTTCTTGTAAACTTTTATCTAAAATACTCATTAGCTTTCACCTCCTACTACCTTAGGAACTTTTATTTCATCGTATACTGTATCACTTGCGTTTTTAACTGCATCATCAGTTGTTAACGTGCTTGTTGCAACATCTTCTCTTAAATGTGCTTCTTCATTAATAAATGGAAAAGTCATCGGTTCTACTTTTTCTATTCCGTCTATTTCTGTTATTAAATCCATGTGTTTTAAAATAGTTTCAAATTCCTTTTCGAATGATGGGAACTCTTCTTCTTTCATTTTAAACATAAGTTTAAGTGCATAATCTTGTATGTTATCTCTTGTTATTTTTTGCATTTTATAAAAGTCTCCTTATCTTAGTTTAATGTGTGTTTCTCTAAGTTGCTGTTCTGTAACTTCATTTGGTGTACCAGTAAGTACGTCTTCACCATTTTGATTTAATGGGAATGCAACCGTTTCTCTTACACTTTCTTCTTCACCTAACATCATAAGTGATCTATCTATTCCAAGTGCCATACCTGCATGTGGTGGGCATCCGTATTTAAATGCTGTATAAAGTGCACTAAATTTTTTCTTGATGTCTTCTTCTGTATATCCAGCAAGAGAAAATGCCTTTAGCAAAACTTCTGGTCTGTTGTTTCTAACTGCTCCTGAAACAAGTTCAACACCATTACATACAACGTCAAACTGGTCTGCATAAATATCTAATGGATCCATGGTTTCTAGTGCCTTCATGCCTCCTCTTGGCATACTAAATGGATTGTGCATAAAGTCTAATTTGCCAGTTATTTCACTTATTTCATACATTGGCATATCCGTTACAAAGCAGAATTCAAATAGATTATTATCCATTAAGTCTAACTTACGGCCTAATTCAGTTCTAATTAAACCTGCGTTTTTACAAACAACGTCGCGCCTTTTATCAGCGATAAAGAAAAGTACGCTTCCAGTTTTTAAACCTGCCTTATCAAATAATGCTTTTCTATCATCTTCCGTTAGAAATTTATCAATAGGTCCTTTAAGGCTTTTATCTTCCATAACTGATATGTAACCAATACCAGGCATATCAATTGATTTTGCATAGTCTACTATTTCATTAAACCAGCTGTTTGGTTTAGATGCTATATCGTCTACTTTAATAGCACGAACGATAGAATCTCTAAATGGTCTAAAGCTTGTTTCTTTAAATACGTCTGATACGTCAATAATTTCAAGTGGGTTTCTTAAATCTGGTTTGTCAGTACCATACTTAAGCATTGATTCGTTATAAGGAATTCTTTTAAAGTGACCTTCTGTTACTTTTCTTTTACCAAATTCTCTAAAGAATGCAGGATATACCTCTTCTGCAACAGCCATAACGTCTTCTTGGTCTGCAAAAGCCATTTCCATATCTAGTTGGTAGAATTCTCCAACAAGTCTTTCTTTTCTTCCGTCTTCATCTCTAAAGCAAGGTGCTAATTGGAAGTATTTATCAAAGCCTGATGCCATTAGCAGTTGTTTAAATTGTTGTGGTGCTTGTGGAAGAGCATAAAACTTTCCCTTATGCTTTCTTGATGGGATAATAAAGTCTCTTGCACCTTCTGGTGATGATGAAGTGATAATTGGAGTTGTTATCTCTAAAAATCCTAGCTCCATCATTTTGTTTCTTAAGAAGTTGAAAGCTTTAGAACGCATAACGATTTTCTCATGAACCTTTGGATTTCTTAAGTCTAAGAAACGGTATTTTAACCTTACGTCTTCTGCTACTTTTTTTGATTCATCTATTTCAAATGGCAAAGTTTTTGCAGTATCTGATAATAATTCTAGTTCTTCTACTACTACTTCTATTTCTCCTGTTGGTATTTTTTTGTTTACTGTATCAATATCTCTTTTAACTACTTTTCCGGTAACTTTAATAACGGTTTCTTTTGTTACTCCTTTAAGCATTGTATCATCGTGAACAACTATTTGTGTTACTCCATAATGATCTCTTAAATCGATAAACATAACACCACCATGGTCTCTTATACCTAATACAAAACCAGCAAGGGTTACTTTTTTATCTAAATCTTTAATTGTCAATTCTCCGCATGTGTTTGTTCTATATGTACTCATTTTTTATTTTTCCTTTCTGTTTTCTAAAAATTCTTTTACTTTAAGTGTTGCAAAGTTACCATCTATAAATAGAGGAACTTCGTTTCCATATAAATCGGTACCTGTAATGTTTAAATCAGGTGTACCTACCATAAAATCAACGTGATTTTTACTTTGGTTAATACCGTTTTTAAGCAACTCATGATTACCCATTAATTCGCCATTTGGTATGCAACCTGGAAAGCCTTTTCCCAGTGCTAAATGACAAGAGGCATTTTCATCAATCAGTATTGAATTAAATATCATATTTATATTTGATATCGGTGAATCATAATCAACGAAAGCGCATTCTCCTAAATGATCCATACCATCAAGGTCTTTTATTAATTCAAGCAATGTATCGTTGTCGTTACTGGCTGATGCTTCTTCTACTTTTCCATCTTTAAATGTTAACTTAAATTCATCAATTATTTTTCCTTTTATTGGAAGTGGTCTACTTGAACATACGATTCCATTTACCTTAGTTCTATCAGGTGTTGTAAAAACTTCCTCGGTTGGCATATTAACTATTAAATCTTTCGTTTTATCAAAACTCTTTTTAGCTGCTCCCCACCAGATAACATTTTTTGGAAGACCTATTTCCAAGTCGGTACCATTTTTGCTTTTATATTTTAATTTAACTAACTTTAGTTTATTTAATAAATCTCTTTTTTGGGTGTTATCTTTAATTTTATCATCCCAAGCTTTTATGACATCTTCTTGGTCTACTAATGTCATTTTAAAAATTAAGTTCCACAATTCATCTTCACTTGATAAATTTAGTTTGTCAGCCCACTGTTTTGTTGCTACTGCTGCAATACACCAAGGAAATTTATATATACCTCTTGCTTTTACAGCATCTTCTTGGGTTTCAATCTTAACCTTGCTCATCATTTTTTTCTTATCTGATGGCACTTCATTGAGCATTGGATAAGAATATGAAGTTAAAGATAATAAGGAACCGCCTTTGTCATAGACATCCTTTATTATCCTTCTATTGAAGTAAGGTTCTTTTTCTATTTCATCTAAACTTGAATTCATTAGTATGTCTTTTGTTTTTTTACCGTCGTAACAAACGTGATATATGTCTGTTATTCCAATTCTTTTTGCTTCTTCTATCACTATCTTAACAAAATCCTGTTGTTCTGTTAAGTAGCTAATTAATAAAGGTTCTCCAGCTTTCATAGACAAACATCTTTGAATCAGAAATTTAGCATATTTTCTTTTTTTCTCATCCATAGCAACACCTCCTTTTAAGAAAATAAAAAACAGCAAATCATCCCATAGGGACGAATAGCTGTTTGTATCCGTGGTACCACCCAGTTTACTATTTTATTTAAATAGTCACTTTATAAAACGTTAACGGGTTATCTTCCGTCTTAGCCTACTTTAATTAAATTTCGGTAAGAAGCTCCGAGGTGTTCTTTCATTAAACTATCTTACTGATATTCCACCATCATCAGTTCTCTTTAAAGAATCGTTTAATTACTTTTCCTCATCAAGGCGAAAAAATTAATTATATTTAAATTATATCATATTTTCTTTGTTTTATAACAAAAAAATAGTTTTTTCAATAATTTTACATGTTTTTTTGCATTTGGGTTATATTTTCTGCATGATTATAATAATTGCAATATTTTCTTAATTCTTCAACAAATTCTGGAAACATAGCAGAATTAAGATATAATTTTTTCAATTTCGGATTGCTTTCAATCATTTCTTTAATAACAGGATTATCTGTGTATTCTCTTCTTATAACATCAAATAGCATTTGAGCATTGTACTCATATAATTGTTTTGGCAATTTATTTGAGTACTTAAAACGGCCAATATCAGTAATTGTTATTTCATTATCAGTAAAATTCATGTTAAAATTTTTCCAATCTCCTACTTCTATACCAGCCTCACTAATAAGATTTATATCATGTCTTAAAAGTAATGTTGAATAAATTAGATCCATGAAAGAAACTTCTTGAATTTTCTTTGACACCTTATTTCCACAAGCAAACCTTGCTTTTCCTCCCAAAATAAAACTAGAATTGGCATATAAATCATCAAAAAAGCAAAAAGAAGTCTGATTTATTTTACTACCTATTAATAAATCATATTTATCTGTAAAATCATGAGGCACTCTAAAACATTTTGCAACATTTTTACCATCCTCGAGTAAACCAACAACAGATTGTTCTCCAAAACCCAAGATTTTTGTAAATTTATTTGTTATATCGGTAGCACTATTTATTTTTATCATAATATTCCCCACCCCCCAAAAAACTTTTTATAAGCATGTAATATATCATAAATATAACGAATAATCAATTGTTATCTGTTAACCTTCAGGTCGTAATTTTAGACAAGAAAAAAGTAGCAACGTGCTACTTTATATTTTTAGTGGCGCTTCAAGTAGGACTCGAACCTACGACCTGCCGGTTAACAGCCGGATGCTCTACCAACTGAGCTATTGAAGCAGATATGGATGTTTTATCTCAAACAACGTAATTAATTATATTATTTATATCCGGCTTTGTCAAGCACTTTTTTAAGTAAAACTTTACTTTATTATATTTTGTGCTAGAATAGTGGTTACAAAAAGGGAGAAGTGTATGAAAACAATTGATTATAATGAACTCGATATCATTAGTTATAACCACAATAGTGGTAGCTTTGCAGAAATAGATAAATGCTTATTTAATGGTGAAATTTATGCATTAAAACGTTTTACTAATGGAAAATATCTAAACAGCAAAAGAAGAAAGATAAGTGAGTTAAGCAGCATAGATGATAGTCATTTGATAACGCCAAAATTTTGGGTTAAAAACGAAGAAGGTAAAAATCAGTATTTAACAAAGTTTTGTGATGGAGATCCGCTTGAGTTTGAAAAAAATACGAACGTAGTTGCTAAACTAAAACATGCTAAGAATTTGATAGAGAAAATGCATTCATACAAAATTATTCATGGAGACTTAAATATCTCAAACCTTTTATTCAGTGGTGATGAGCCTTTTATAATTGATTTTGACAATGTATCTTTAAATAATAGTAATGTAGATATATCAAGTCTAAACGATTATTCAGCTGATTATATAAAAAGACTAGGAATTAATAAGGGATTAGATGTATACCTTTTTAATTTACTCACCTACGCTATATTAAATGAAACTGACTACTACCGTGTAAGAAGTAATGTGTTAGCAAAAAAATATGGTGTTTTTGATTTTAAAGACGGAATTAAATTGTGTAATCTTTTTTCTCTAGAGAAAGGATATTCTGATGGTGATTATTTAATTGATATGATTTCAAATGAAGATGTTAAGAGTATTTAGCATCTTTTTTATTTTACGAACGGGAGCCTATCGATTTTTGGATTTATAGTATTTTCATCTATATAGTAAGGATCAGAATTAAATAAATCTAATTTATATTCTAAGTTAAGTAATATTCTTTTTATATCAAAGAAGTTTTTATATTTCTTTAAATGAATGCATAATAAAACTTTATCTATTATTTCTTGTTCAGTTTTACTACTCACCTCATAATTAATCAAATCAGAAATTAAGTAACTAAGGAATAAATTATCAGTGCATTTTAAAATATCATATATAATGTTATATAATCTACTGGTTTTACTATTATCATCAGTTTCATAGTTATCTAATATTTTTATAATTAGTTTTTTATTAATGTCTACTTTTAATGAAACTATTTTAAAATCGTCTTTTGCGTATATACATCTCTTTCCCATTCCTCTTTCTGCCGCCTTTCAAAATAATTATATGAAATGGCTCGTCGGTCTATTACATAATGAATTAAAAAAACACTTAAGAAAAACTTAAGTGTAACTTGCTTGGTTGCGGGAGTAGGATTTGAACCTACGACCTTCGGGTTATGAGCCCGACGAGCTGCCAGACTGCTCCATCCCGCGATGTGAAGCGCCGTCGTTCTGACGACGAGGATTATTATACACAATTTTTCGGCTTCTGTCAATCCTTTTTTTGAAATTTTTTCTTCAGATAGCCGTCCATGTTGCCGTGCGCGGAAAGGCGGATCGAGTCCATGCCAAATTCGCGCATCGCGGCTTCCAGAATCGCCACGCCGCTGGGAATGATGTCCGCGCGGTGCGCCATCAGCCCCGGCACCTGCCGCCGCTCGGCCATGCTCATGCGCGCAAGCCGCCTGCCCCAGCCCGCGACCGTTTCAAAATCCATCCGCATGCCCTCGCAGCGCGCCGCGTCAAAAAGCGGAATGGCGCGCTGCATCGCGCCCAGCGTGGTCATCGTCCCGCCGACACCGACCCAGTCCGGCTTCATCCCCAGCGTCAGCAGCCCCTGCGCGTCGCGCTGGATGAGCCGCCTGCATTGTTCCACCGTCGCCGCGTAATCATCGAGCCTCAAAACCGGCCGCTGCGCGTTCATGCGCACCGCGCCCATCTGCAAACTGACCGCGCCGCAGATTTTCTCGCCCTCGCCCAGCGTAAATTCCGTCGAGCCACCGCCGATGTCGATCATGCCGCAAACGCCGCCGTCGCTCGCGCCGATGTACGAGAGCACCGCCTCCTCCTCGCCGGAGACGATCTCCACCCGCGCCCCGCAGGCCGCCTCGCATCGGTCGGTGAAAGTCCGACCGTTCGCCGCGTCGCGCACCGCGCTGGTGGCAAAAACAAAAATCTCCTGCGCGCCGTCGCCGCGGGCGCACTGCGCCAGCTCGTCAACAGCGTTCACAGAAGATTGTATGCTCTCCTCGGTCAGCCTTCCGCCGATCAGCCCGGCGAACAGGCGCGTCCCGCGGCGCTCGCGGCGCACATCGCAAAGCTGCCCGTCCTTCCAGCTCGCAACCAGCAGACGGATCGCGTTCGACCCGATTCCAATGCAGCCAAGGCGCATGGCGTTTCCCTCCGCTTAATCCTGTCCGTATACATCAAAATCAAGCTGCTGCTCGATCTCGTCCAAATTGCCCACCTGATAGATGATTTCGCCGTACCAGCAATAGCCGTAGTCCCTGCGCGCCGTGCGCTCGATGAAATCGGAGGAATCGATCTCCGTCAGCGCAGTCTTGAGCTGGTTGTTCTCACTCTGCGCGTCGTGATAGGCCTGCGCCGCCGCCACCAGCTGCTCCTGCTGACGCTCCAGGCTCACGGCCTTCGCCGGAAAGCGCATCAGCATCGCCAGCGTCCCCGCGCCCATCAGCACCGCCAAAATCCGAAACGGCCTGATTCTCTTTCTTTTTGCGGCCACGTCGCCCATCCCCCGCATCTTTTGACAAATTTGTACAGTCATAATTCGACCTTTTTTCATTTTTTCCTGCAACAAATTCATCATCTCCGCGACGTTATTTAACTTTTTTGACACATTCGCGCGGATTCGCCCGCAAACGCGCGCTTCTTGCCGCGAAAAAACGAAGAAGCCGCCCCAGCGTCGCGGCATACGCCGCCAGTCCGAGCGCCACGCCCGCAAACGCATAGAGCCGAAACGGATTCATCCGCAGGCGGAGCGCGATTCCCGTCATGCCCGCCGCGCAGAGCGCCCCGAGGAACAGATCCGCCGCGCCCGCGGTCAGCCGGCCGTGCCGCAGCCGCCCGAGCAGATCGTAGCAAAGCCCCGCCGCCGCGCCCAGTGCCGCCATCCATCCGAGCGCCTGCGCCTGCTGTGCGGCGGTCACCCCTTCTTGCGGCCGAACAGCCCGCGCCGCGCCTTCCTCTGGGTCGCCTCGCTGTATTCGACGCCCACGATCTCTCCGGTCACGTCGAGCTGGCCGTCGTCGAGGTTCAGCTGCTCGATGTGCAGGTTTTCGCCGAGCAGCGCCACCTCGCCCTCGCCGGTTTCCAGCACAACCTCCCGGTCGTTGAAGCAGCTCACCGCCGTCACGCCGGTGAGCTTCGCGCGCGCGCGTCCGTCGAGCATCAGGGTATGCCGGGGGAGCTGCACGGTGTTCTTCTCCATATCATCGCCTCCGCTTTCAGGTTATGCGCGGCAGCCTTCCAGATATGTCCGCGTCATCCGGCGGATGGCCGCCTCCTCCTGCTCCGCCCGCGCTGCGCGGCGCTGCTCGAAGAGCAGATCCAGCGCCTGATCCACGTCCAGCCGACAGGCCGCGCCGCAGAGCCGCCGCGCCGCGCTTCCATCCAAAAGCTGCGCCGGGGGCTCGCCGTCCTCCGCTTCTTCCTGCGCCGTGCCCGCGCCGCCGTGGCGCATTGCCAGCCGCCGTGCCGCGCTCTGGCGTGTGCCGATGCTCCGCTCATCCGTCCCGATGTTGTATACGCCGCCCTCGCCGCATCGAAACGCCCGCGCGCCCAGCGTCAGCCCGCAGCAGACGATATCCAGCGGATGCACAAACACCCCGCGCGCCGCCGGATGGCGCACCCGGATCGTCCGCCCCTCCAGCAGCGCGTCGCACCACGCCGCGCAATCTTCACCCAAGACCGGCGCGTGGCGAACCAGCATCGTCCGAACCGCGTCGCCCATCAGCCCCCGCGCCGCGCCTAGCAGCGCCGTTTGCAGGATGCTCGCCTCCATTCCCTCGCGCGTGCGCCCGCCGATTTCTCCCGCCTCGTTCATCCGTCCGCCGCCCCGGTAGACCGCCGCATCCGACATCGCCAGCAGCAGCGGCACGCCCGCCTCGCGCACCTCCCGCGTCAGTGTGAGCGTCGCCTCCAGCCGCTCCGGCAGGCTTCGCCCCGTCATCTCTCCCGGCAAAATTGCTGCGCTCACCCGCCCTGCCGTCAGCGCGCGGCAGAGCGTCTGCGCGTCCGCCCGGTCGCTGACGCACACCGGCCTTGCGCCGATTTCATCCAAAACCGCAATCAGAAACGCACACAGGCCGCCTCGATCCCCCACAATCAGCACACGCTTGCCGCGCCATTCCTCGAGCATCGCCTCCAGCACCGCGCCTCGCCTCCCGTCCCGCCCATCCTATGGCGGCCGACGCACGAATAGTCCGCCCTGACCGTCCGCCGCATCCCCTTTTCTCCACAGCCAAAGTATGGTATAATCACGGTAAATTGATTCTCGGAGGCGCACAATGCACAGCTTTTTGAAAAAAACCCTTTCTCTGTCCCTCGCCCTGTCCCTGCTGGCGGGCGCGGCGGGCGCGACAACGCTCACCGGGCTTGAAACCGAAACCGTCGAGCGCGACTGGGCGAGCAGCCTGTTTTTCCCGCGCATGGAGGCGCTGACCGGCGTTTTCATGGACGCGCACGCCGTTTCGGATGAAACGCAGTATGCGAATCTGATTGCCGCCATGGCGCAGGGGAGTATCCCGGCGGATGTGCTCTTCAAGGCGAATCTCTCCCGCGTGCAGGAGCAGACCCTGCTGGAAAGCGGCGCGCTGATCGACCTTGCGCCACTGATCGAGGCCAACATGCCCAACCTCTCCGCGCTGCTGGCGGCGCACCCCGATTGGCGGGCGGCCATCACGCTGGACGACGGCCGAATCACCTCCCTCCCCCTGCTGAATACGACGGAGCGCCAGGTCTGCGTGTGGATCAACGCAAAGTGGCTTTCCGCGCTGAACCTGTCCGCGCCGACCTCCGTGGCGGAGTTGACCGACGTGCTGCTGGCGTTCAAGGCGGGCGATCCCAACAGCAATTTCAAGCAGGATGAAGTCGCGGCGGACCTGATCGGCGTTTACGAGATGCGCTGGCTTCTGCCGTATTTCGGCGTCGTCGCAGATGACAGCAACCTCGCGCGTCTGCCCGACGGCTCGCTGGCCTTCGCGCCGGAGCTGCCCGCCTATCGCGAATGGATCGCCACCCTGCGCGACTGGGTGGCGCAGGGCATCCTGCCCCATACCGCGTTCACCGCGATGCACAGCACGGCGGCGCTCTCCGCTGCCTCCTCTGATGAAAAAACGCCCGTGACCAGCGGCCTGATCGTCACGATGACGCCGTATACGCATGTTTCCGCCGCCGCCGCGGCGGATTACGACGCGCTGCTCATGCCGGACGCTTCCGGCGCGACCCGCTGGCGCGACCTGCTGGGCGAGGTGTGGACGGGCTGCTTTGCCGTCTCTTCCTCCTGCGAAGACCCCGCCGCCGCGCTTCGCTGGGTCGATGCGCTCTACGGCGAGGACGGCGCGCTGCTGGCCTACGCGGGTGTTGAGGGCGAGGATTATGTCTGGAACGCGGACGGCACATGGTCGTTCAATCTGACCGGCAGCCGGACGATCAACGACGTTCGCGCAAACGTGCTGATGTACACCGGCGCGGCCATGCCCGGTCTTTACCCCAGCGATTTCATATCCAAGGTCGCCAGCCCGGTCGATCAGCATGTCTTCGAGCAGAACGAGCGCGTCCACGCCGTCAGCGAGCAGGTCATCCCCGCGCACGCGCTGAGCCTTGAGCGTCAGCAGCGCGCAAACGAGCTGACCGCGGTGCTCGGCGGTCTGGTGGATAGGGGCGTCGCGCGCTTCGCCACCGGCGAAATCGAGCTGAACGACGAAACCTACGCCGCGTGGCTTTCCGAATTGAAAGCCGCCGGCAGCGACGAGCTGGTGGCGATGTATCACTGACGCTTTCCGTCTGCCTTTTGTGTGCGCATTTTCAATTTCCTTCAAAAATCCATCACAAAAACACCGCATCTTCTCAGTCAGCGTCACTGATATGTACCCCCAATACTGGACACCCGGTATTGGGGGTATTTTTATGCGATAC
>OLOX01000082.1_pt1 | contig 89083 bp, 80 predicted proteins | sample 1672091 | NCBI WGS metagenome assembly OLOX01 (sample SAMEA3136644, study PRJEB25190) | human gut metagenome | reverse complement strand
TATCGGAATCACCAATCTGGTATATAACTTTTGCAGGTACAGTTACTTAAAACGAGCCTCTGCCTGATATGGGATAACTGTGCCCTTTTTCAACTAAAAGGTAACGATCAAGGTAAAGTTACCTTTTCAAAGCATTGCTTGCAGGTCAATATTTGACCGATTATGCTAAATGCCTCTATTTGCCTTAATTTTTGTGGGTTTTTAGAGGTTACCATGCTATAATAACATCAGACAAAGGAGGAACAAGATATGTTCTCAATAAAAGACGCAGTACGCAAAACAGTTGTCGCAGTATCTTTAGCAGCTTTGACAACAAGCTTCTTCGCGGGATGCTCACAGCAACCCACCGTATCGGATGTAGATCTCTACCCACCATCAATCACCACAGAGGTCTCAACACCTTATACAGAAGAACTGACAGATGACATCAACCCAGGAATCAACGATGAAACACATGACGCCAATACCTTCTCAATAAAGTACAAGTACTGGTATGACAATCCTGACGTCAAGGAAACACAGGATAAAGCTTTAGCAGAAGCAGACCCAGGCGGAGACAACCCTAATGGCGAAACATTCCTAGGTATCCCTGGTCTCCCACTTTATACAGACCCCTCAGGCAACCAATACATCATCTCCGGACGTACAGTATGCTACTTAGCAGATGGTAAACTAGCCTCCAAGGACATGTACAACCTTCTGCGCAAGACAGGTACTGGCGAGCGTATCTACTACGGATTGACACAGACTGCAGAAGATATCTTAAGCACATTTCTCAAACGTTCAGCAGGTAAAGAGCAGCCAGCAACTTATGAGGACCGCAAGGCACAGGATACAGAAGCTACCCTTAATTCTGTCACATATGCTATTTATGTAAATAATATTGAAACAGGCATGACAACAACTCCAGATGGCATGATCGAGGTGTCCTCTGTGCTGCCAGGTTATGGTGTTGCCAATTATGCTTTAGATGAACAGGCACTTTATCTTCATACAGCTGCAGTAAGCAATCTTAAGCTGGAATTCAAAACTGAAGCTGACACAATTACTATAGAATACTCGACAGGTGAGAAAGACGAAAACATCAGCACAAAGGAAATCATCTTAGCAGGGGATATGCTTAAGATGTCACCAGAAGCTGTTGAGCATTATCTAGGTTATGATATTGAAGTATATGATGACTTCATTAACATTGTAACAGATAATAAAGATATTATCACACCAGACAGTATCTTACTTGCTGAAGCAGAATCTTTAGCAGATTCAACGCTTAATGATAAGGACACTACGAAGCCTATCGAGCAAACACACACCACAGAACCACATCCAGAACCTGTTCACACCGAAGAAGTAGTAACAGTTATCCCATCCGAACCATCTACACCATCGTCAGCTAGTAAGAGCGATAAAGACAAGATTCCCGGCAGCGATCTGACGTATGGACAGTTCAGAGAAATATATGGTTATGATGTACCAGACGGAGCTACTAATATTACAGACAAGGGCTTTGACATTCATGGCGGACATAGACTTTCACCAGCCGAAGCTGCCCGCTGGAACCAGACGGTCAAAGACATCATGGACGGCAAAGAAAAATCTGATTGGGGCGAGGGCCTATCTCATGAAGAGATTATAGAGCCATGGTAATTGATAAGACCCATAAATAAAATATTTATAAGGGACCTCAAGTAGCAGTACTTGAGGTCTTTTCTTATACTTACAAAGAAAAGGAGTTGATATGCATAAACACAGATGAATTAACGCAAGAACAATCAGCACAAGCTCAAGAAACCTCTTTCTTTATCAGTAATACAGACAGTAGGCAACAGTATGCAAAAACTCTTCAAAATGCCTTAAATGCAGGAATGTTTTTTCCTGAAGCAGAGATTAATATTGAACCTTTAGAAGTTTATAGGCTTGTTGATTATTCAGAAAAGGAGAACGCGGGGATAAGCCATACGACCTGGAATTAATGCTTAGACTCTACCTGATACAGAATCTGATTCTGGCTGGCAGTCCTCATCTGACAGCCTGAGGGGCAACTCTGATGAACTTCGCTGCGTTTCATGCTTTTGATGGCAATTTGCGCAGTGTTGCCTTATACAACATCACTGCTTCCAGACTTCCCGGGAAGGGTCACATTTAGACATACAGAGCCGCTCCGGAAGGGCGGCTTTTGTGTATTTCGCGGAATTCGCAGGTTTTTTGTGTTCCCTCTTGAAATAAGGACGATTTTGTGGTAAAATAAAACTGTATGTAAAGAAAAGGGGGAAAGCCTGTGATAAGAGAAGTACGCATGGACGAATACGAACAGCTCATGGAGCTGTATCTGCATCTGCACGAGACCTCCGTCCCGCCTGCGGAGCTTACCCGCCCGCTGTGGGAGCGCCTGGTGAACGACCCGGACTACCACCTTATCGCAGCCGAGGAGGACGGAAAGCTGGTGTCGACCGTTACCTGCGTTATCGTCCCGAACCTTACCCACGGCCCGCGCCCGTACGCATGGGTCGAAAACGTCGTCACTCACCCGGATTACCGGGGACGAGGATTAGCGACAGCCTGCCTTGAGTACGCAAAAGAGATCGCGAAGCGCGAGAACTGCTACCGGCTCATTCTCATGACCGGCTCGAAGCTTCCCGGCACGCTGAATTTCTACGAGCGCGCAGGCTACGACAGAACGGAAAAGACCGGATTTATCCAGTATTTATAAACGAAAGGAAACACGAACATGAACATAAAACCCCAGAAGGGCATGCAGGAATATTTACCCGAGGCAGCGGCACAGCGCGACCGCCTGATGAACCTCATTCTTGAAACCTACACCGCAAGCGGATTCACACGTATCTACACTCCTGCCATTGAGAGCGCAGAGAACCTCGACAAGAGCGACGGCGGCGACAATCTTAACCTCATCTTCCGCATAATGAAGCGCGGCGACAAGCTCGCAGAAGCGCTTGCAAAGAACCCGGTCGACGAAAAGGAACTGTGCGATCTCGGTCTGCGCTACGACCTGACCCTGCCGCTTTCCCGCTACTACGCGAATAACCGCAACAGTCTGCCGTCCCCGTTCAAGTGCATTCAGATCGACAAGGTGTACCGTGCGGAGCGTCCCCAGCGCGGCAGGCTCCGTGAGTTCGTTCAGTGCGATATCGACATACTCGGCTCGGATTCATGGTGCTGCGAGATCGAGCTTATCTCCGTTACCGCTAAGGCGCTTTCAAAAATCGGCATCGGGGAGTTCACCGTGCGTGTTAACGACCGCAGGGTGCTGAGAAATTCCCTGCTCACGATGGGATTCCCGGAGGATTCCCTTGACACGGTTTCCGTAAGCTTTGACAAGCTCGACAAGATAGGCGCCGACGGCGTAGCCGCAGAGCTCCGCGAAAAGGGCATGCCCGAGGAAGCGGTCAACAGCCTGTCCGGGCTTCTCGCAAAGGGTAAGCTCACCCTCGACGACATGGCGCAGTACTGCTCCGAGGACGCCAAGGAAACGCTCGAGCAGCTCCGCACTATCATTGAGACTGCCGACAAGCTCTCCGACAGCTACACCGTTGAGTTCGACCCGTCCCTTGTAAGAGGTCAGGGTTACTACACCGGCACAGTTTTCGAGGTCGCAAGCAAGCAGTTTGGCGGGACCGTCGCAGGCGGCGGACGCTACGATAACCTCATTGGCAGATTCACCGGGGACACTGTTCCCGCGGTCGGCTTCTCCATCGGATTCGAGCGTATTTTCTCCATCGTTACCGAGAACAATATCCAGCTTGCAGGCTGCCGCAGGAAAGTGGCTATTCTGCACAGCCCGGAGGCAATCCTGGAAGCTATCGCGAAATCCGACGAGCTCCAGGCTGAGAGCGACGTTACGCTCATCGCCGCAGCCAACCGCAAGAAGGCTGACAAGGCTTACTCAAAGGCAAAGCAGCAGGGATTCGACGAGATCATCAAGATAGGTCTGTAAGAGGAAACGACATGAGAAAACAGTTTCTTGAGATAGGAAAAATAGTTGCGACCCAGGGAATACGCGGGGAAGTACGGGTGCAGTACTACTGCGACAGCGCCGAGGTGCTGTGCGATTTCGACACGCTCTACCTCGACAAGGGTAAGACCCCCATGGAGATAACCAGGGCTTTCCCGCACAAGAACGTAGTCGTGATGAAGTTCGCCGGTATCGACAAGATAGAGCAGGCTCAGCCGCTCATCGGAAAGGTTCTGTACCTCGACCGCGAGGACGCGGAGCTTGAAGAAGGGCTGTACTTCATTCAGGATATAATCGGGCTGACCGTAAAGGACGCGGATTCCGGCATTGTCTACGGCAAGATCACCGACGTTTACCAGAACGGCGCTAGCGACGTGTACTCCATTCGCAGGGAGGACGGCACGGAGCTTATGTTCCCGTGTATCGACGAAGTCGTGCTCAAGACCGACATCGACGCTGGCGAAATGATCATCAGACCGCTCCCGGGGCTGTTTGAGGACGCTGTTGACGGAGACGGCGAATGAGGATCGACATTGCAACGCTGTTCACTCAAATGTGCGGCGGCGTGCTTAACGAGAGCATAGTCGGCAGGGGAATCAGAAACGGCTTTATCGAGGTGCACACCCACGATATCCGGAAATACACCGAAAACAAGCACCGCCGCGTTGACGACAAGCCCTACGGCGGCGGCACCGGAATGCTCATGCAGGCTCAGCCGGTTTACGACTGCATTTCCGCGATAAAGTCCCAGGGCGAGGGCAAGCCCCGGATAATCTACATGTCCCCGCAGGGCGAGGTGCTGACCCAGCAGAAGGTGCAGGAACTCGCGCAGGAGCCGTGGCTTATCCTGCTGTGCGGCCACTACGAGGGCATAGATCAGCGCGTGCTGGACGAGCTTGAAGTGGAGGAGCTGTCGGTCGGGAATTATGTGCTGACCGGCGGGGAGCTTCCCGCGCTGATAGTCGCGGACGCTGTGGCGAGGCTCCAGCCCGGGGTGCTTCCGAATGAGGACGCCTACAGCATCGAGAGCCACTACAACGGACTGCTGGAGTTTCCGCAGTACACCCGCCCGGAGGAATGGCACGGGCGCAGGGTACCGGAGGTGCTCCTCACGGGAGACCACCGCACCGTCACCGAGTGGCAGAACCGTGAAGCGCTGCGGGTTACTGCAAAAAAGCGCCCGGATATGTACGGGAAGTTTATCGCTGAACAGCACGAGAGGCTCTGGAGCGCATTTCTGGAAGATAAGGATATCCCGCCGGAGACCAGGTGTTCCGGCGTCGTCAGGTTCGGGAAAACGGCTGACGAGGCGGACAGACTCGCGAAGCTTGTTATGCGCGGGAAAAAGCGCGCTGACATCAGCGTTCAGTCCGTGGAGCTTCCGCGGCGCGGCGAGTATTTGATCGTCACCGATGGCGCGGGTCTTGGAAAGTGCGTGGTGCAGGTTTTCAACGTGAAAACCGTGCCGTTCAGCGGGGTCACTGAGGAAATGTGCGGCTTTACTGCGGAGTGCAGTTCGCCTGACGAGTGGCGCGCAGTTCAGGAAGCTGATATAAGCGCGGAAACGCCTGTTGCCTTCTGGCAGTTCAGGCTGGTTTACAAGTATCACAAGGAAGAAAGATAATGACTAAGAACGCATTCATTGCAATTACCGGGCGCGCAAACGCCGGAAAATCCTCTCTCACCAACCTGTTGGTCGGCGAGAAGATATCCATAGTCAGCGAGAAGCCTCAGACTACGCGAAACCGCATAAACGGCGTGCTCACCAAGGGCGATACGCAGTACGTTTTCATGGATACGCCGGGTATGCACAAGCCCAAGACCAAGCTTTCCGAGCACATGGTGAAGTCCATACGGCAGAGCGTTGACGACGTGGACTGCGCCATCCTCATGGCGGACGTAACAAAGAAGATATCCTCCATCGAGCAGGATCTGATACGCAGCTTCGCTTCCCACGGGACTGCTGTGGTGCTGCTTCTCAACAAGGTCGACCTGCTGAAGGACAAGAGCGAGATACTCAAGATAATCCAGCAGTACTCCGAGCTTTACGACTTCGAGGAGATAATCCCGATATCCGTCAAGAACCGCATAAACACCGATCAGATAATGCCGGTGCTGGAGCGCTTCGCAGTCGAGGGAGAGCACTTCTTCCCGGACGACATCGCCACCGACCGCACCGAGCGTTTTATGTGCTCGGAGATTGTCCGCGAGAAGATACTCCGCGTCATGCAGGAGGAGATACCCCACGGCGTTGCTGTGGACGTCGAGAAATTCAAGTCCCGCATGAAGGGCGATGACGAGATAATCGACATCAGCGTTGTAATCATCTGCGAGAAGGAAAGCCACAAGGGAATGATCATCGGCAAGGGCGGAGAGCGCCTCAAGCAGATAGGCACCATGGCGCGCGGGGATATGGAGGACCTGCTTCAGGCTAAGGTCAACCTGCAATGCTTCGTGAAGGTCAAGGAGGACTGGAGAAACCGCGAACGCGTTATCTCCGACCTTGGAATGTACGACGAGGACTAAACTGGAGGTACGGATTTGCTTTTTACCTATGACGGTATAGTCGTCGGGCGGCGGGATATCGGCGAAAGCAACTGCTTTATTGATATCCTCACCGACGAGCAGGGCATAATCGAGGCGACCGCCCACGGTGTGAAGAAAATCAACAGCTCGCTTTTAGGGTCATGCGGACTGTTTTCCTATGCCACCTTCTGCCTTAATAAAACCAAGCAGCGATACTCTGTGAACTCAGCGAAGCCTAAGCGGAGCTTCCACGAGCTGGGAAGCGATATTGAGAAACTCGCGCTCGGTTCCTACTTCGCGCAGGCGGTGAAGTTCTGCACCCCGCAGGAGCAGGCGGCGGAGGGTTCTGACAGCCTGGTGAGGTTCTTCGCGATATCGCTTTACGAGGCTGAAATGGCGCGGGATACGGCTCGGCTCGCATGTGTAAAGGCGGCGTTCGAGCTGCGGTTTTCCTGCATGCTGGGGTACTTTCCGGATCTTCGCGGCTGCTGCAACTGCGGCTGCGGAGAGCATGACGAGATGTTCTTCCTGCCGGACAGCGGCGAACTCATCTGCGGCGACTGCTTCGACAGGGAATACAGCGGGCGTTACTTCGTGCTTACCCGGGAGCTTCTCGGGGCTATGCAGAATATCGTTTACGCAAGGCTTGACGAGGCGTTCCGTTTCAGCGTTTCGCCGCAGGCTGCAAAGCTTCTAGGCATAGTTACCGAAAACTACTTCCTCGCCCGCACGGAACGCAGTTTTTCTGCACTGGATTACTATAAAAGTATAAGAATGGAATGAATTGCGATATTATTTGACACAGAATTTAAACTGTCTATTGCATTTTTAACAAAAACTATTGAAAAATACGAGCGTATGTGGTATAATTGTATAAGAGTTAATAGAGGTAACCTCTAAAAACCTCCTTCACGGCAGATTTCTATGACTTATATCATCTGCTTCGTTGTCAAACCTTGAAATACATACAGTATTACTGCGGTTTGACGCCTAGCATCTGATATAAGTCATGTACGAAATCTGCTCGTGTCCCGGTTTTTAGAGGTTACCTAGAACAAACCAAGGAAAGGCGGTGGTGCAATGAGTAATATCACAGAAAAGGACATAAAGCTTTTTTATGAAATGCTGGAACGTGACAAGAATTCCGCGCATTTCCTCTGGGACTGCGCAGCGGGGACTGTCGTTTCCGCCGGCTCCGGAATATTTGCAGACGTTTCGGGCGATCCGCTGGAGTATCTTCGCGAAAGCGGGCTGATCGACCCGCAGTCCCTGCCTTCCTTCAATATCTTTTCCTCGTGCATAGAGGAAGGGACGATCTCCGGGAGCGACAGAATGAGCCTCGCCGCAGATATTCGCATGAAGCTGTCAGCGGACGGAGAATTCCGGCTGTGCGGGTTCTACGCGCATTTTCTGAAGGACGACGGCGGCAGGATAATCGCCGTACACGGCACCATCAGACCCTACACGAGCCGCGAACTTTTTGACCGCCGCGTGCTGAGCGGCTTTTCGTCAGACCGCGACCCGCGTATTTTCAGCGACGAGGCTGCGGAGATGATAAAGCGCCACCCTAACGAGGAGATAGCGTTTATCCAGTTCGATGTGGAGCGGTTCAAGCTTATCAACGAAAAGTACGGCGTTGAAGCCGGCGACGAGCTTCTTGAGTTTCTGTACGGCACGCTGGGACTGATTTGCAGCGAGGAACAGCCCTTCGCACGGCTGAACGCTGATGTTTTCATGGTGGTGACTACGTTCTCAAGCGACTCCGACCTGCTTGATTTTATCCACAGGATTGAAAGCATGCTGACCGGGTTCCAGAACATGGAGTACAGGCTGATTTTCGGCGTTGCGATTGTCGAGGACAGGTCGCTGCATATACGCAGGCACGGTGACAACGCCGCGCTGGCGCGCCAGTCGATAAAGGGGAACGCCCTGAACAACATAGGGTTCTTCAACGGAAGAATGAAGAGCGAGCTTCACAAGAAGCAGTCCATCGAGGACGACATGATGAACGCGCTGCTTGACGGTCAGTTCGTGATGTACCTCCAGCCGAAGTTCAGCATTTCCACCAAGCGGATAATCGGCGCGGAGGCGCTGGCGAGGTGGATCCACCCGGAAAAGGGCATGATATCTCCGGCGGATTTCGTTCCGGTGTTCGAGGAGAACGGGTTTATACTTAAACTCGACCAGAAAATCTGGGAGAGCGCGTGCAGGAAAATCCGCGAGTGGATAGACAAGGGAATAGAGCCGGTTCCGATATCGGTGAACATCTCACGGGAGTACATACACACCTTCGACGTGGTGGGCGAAATGCTGCACCTCGTGAACAAGTACGATATCCCGATAAAGCTGCTGGAGCTTGAAATAACTGAAACCACTGATTCCGAGGGAGTTTCCGACGTAGTTCAGAAGATGAAGGACGCGGGATTCACCATGCTGATGGACGATTTCGGCTCCGGGTATTCATCGCTGAACATGCTGCAAAAGACGCAGTTCGACGTACTCAAGATAGACCGCGGGTTCCTTTCGGAATTCATGGAGTCTAGCCGCGGACGGAAGATTATCTCGCACACGATCTCAATGTCGCGTGATATCGGTCTCGATATCATCGCGGAGGGCGTGGAAACTCCGGAGCAGGCTTCGTTCCTGAGCGACTGCGGCTGCGATTCGGCGCAGGGGTTCTACTACTCCAAGCCGATAACCCAGGAAGAATTCGACAAAATGCTTGTCGAGGTCAATAAATAAACAAACCGGGGCAGTTTTCCTGTCCCGGTTTTCGCTATAATAATCCCCGGAGCGGTGCCCCGGGGACTGGTTTTATTCTACGTCGAACTGCATGAGTTCAGCTATTTTCTCCTGAATGCGGTCTGCGACGTCGGCGGGGTTCAGCTTCTCGCTGAAGCTCTTGTCTCGTGCGGAGATCTCGATTACGCCGTCCTTAAGGTTTCTCGGGCTTACGATAACGCGGAGCGGGATTCCCAGCAGGTCGGCGTCGGAGAACATTACGCCTGCGCTTACTGCACGGTCATCGTAGATCACCTCTACGCCGCGCTTCTGGAGCTCTTCGTAGAGTGCGTCTGCCTTCTCCTTGACCTCGGCATCGTCGGCGCGTACTGCGCAGATGTGCACCTGCCACGGAGCGATAGCCATCGGCCAGATGGGGCCGTAATCATCGTGGTGAGCCTCGCATACGGAAGCGGCAAGTCTGCCTACGCCGATGCCATAGCAGCCCATGATAGGAGTCTGAGTGTTGCCGTCCTTGTCAAGGTAGGTCATGCCCATGCTCTTGGTGTACTTGGTTCCGAGCTGGAATATGTTGCCGACCTCGATGCCGCGGGAGATGGTGATGTGCTTCTTGCCGCAGCTCGGGCAGATACCTCCCTCGATGATCTTCGCGAAGTCGTGGTACTCAACGTTCTTGCAGTCGCGGTCGATGTCGAGACCTGTGTAGTGGTACTCCTCCTTGTTTGCGCCGCAGGAGAGGTTGTTCGTGTTCTGGAGGGAGCGGTCGAACAGCACGGTCATGCCCTCGGGGAGACCTACCGGCCCGATGTAGCCCGCGTTGAGTCCGCACTCCGGAGTGATAACAGCCGGGTGGATATCGCAGCCGAGGAAGTTTGTGAGCTTAGTTTCGTTGATATCGAGGTCGCCGCGGATAAACACTACAACGTAGCTGTCGTCGTGGTTGCGCTGGTATACTACCGCCTTGCAGCTCTTGTCCTGCGGGGTGTGCAGGAACTCGCAGATTTCCTCGATGGTGTGGATATTCGGGGTGTGTACCTCGGCGAGGGGCTGGCTCTCGGCGTCGCGGGTGTTCTCAATTATGGACTCAGCCGCTTCCATGTTAGCGCGGAATCCGCAGTCCTTGCATATCGCGATGGAGTCCTCGCCGATAGGCGTGAGCAGCATGAACTCATGGGAAATGCTGCCGCCCATCATGCCGGAGTCGGACTTTACGGAAATTACCTCGGGAATGCCGGCGCGGGCGTAGATACGCTCATACGCCTTGTGGCAGCGCATGTAGTATTCCTCGAGATCCTCCTGGGAGGTGTGGAATGAATACGCGTCCTTCATAGTGAACTCGCGCACGCGGATAAGTCCGCCGCGGGGACGCGCCTCGTCGCGGAACTTGGTCTGTATCTGGTAGATCATGAACGGATACTTGGAGTAGCTGTTCGCATACTCGCGGACGAGCTGCACAGCGGCTTCCTCGTGTGTCATGCCGAGGACCATCTGCGCCTTGTTTCGGTCGGTGAAGCGGAGAAGCTCGCTGCCGATGCTCTCGTATCTGCCGGATTCCTGCCAGAGGGTTGCGGGCATTACAACAGGGAAGGATACCTCCTGACCATCGATAGCGTCCATCTCCTCGCGGATTATCTGCTCTATCTTGCGGGTTATGCGCTTTAAGGGCATGTAGCTGGAGAAAATGCCGTTTGCAACGTACTTCATGTAGCCGCCGCGTATCATCAGCGCGTGGCTGTCGATATTGCAGTCGGAGGGGCGCTGCTTGAAGCGGTCGCCTACTAACTTTTCAAGTTTCATGTGTTTTCTTCCTTTCGTCTTGTTTCGAAATTTCTCAAAGAATACAAAAAGCCCTGAACCTAAAAAGGCTCAGGGCGAACTGTACAAAGTCCGTGTTACCACCTGGATTCGGGGAGACCCCGCGCTCAGCGTCTGCAACGCTTTCTCATGTAACGGTGAGCACCGGCGCCGCTTACTTCCGCATTCCTGCGGGTTCCGGGCGCAGCTCTAAGACGGGTTCGGCATATCTTCAATAACGGCTCGCACCTGCCGCCGTCTCTCTGAAAATCCGATGTGCCTACTGTTTCTTGTCACAGCTTTTCGTATTCATTGGTTTGATTATAGCACGATTTTGGGGATTTGTCAAGTCGATACTGGCAAATTGAACTGTATCCAGGTTAAAAAAGAAGTTATATTTTTTCTATAGTGAAACCAAGTTCTCTTGCACGGTCGATGAATTTGTCGATATTGTATACGCTCCACTGATTGCAGACAGCGCATTCGTCCGTTGCGGTTTGAATAATATCATCTTTGTTTAGAAAGAATCTATTTTGAGGATCAGAAGAAAATTTTGAAAGCTCATTGAACTTTCTGACTACGCCGATCGAACCCTGAATAGAACCGTCAAAAATGATTTCGAGTTCATCAGCAGTTGTGGAGGGGTTATCGGCAGCGTACTTTCGAACTACTTCAAGAACAAGACGCCCCTTTCCGTATGGTATTCCATTAAATAAATACTGCTGTGAGTCCTTTGTCTGGCGTGTGCGATTGACCTTGTAGTTTGCGAGCATGGGCTCCGCTGAACTAGTATTGCTTTTCGGGATCGTACGTGCTTCATTTTTCAGCTCATCGACCTGCTTTTCAAGCGCTGTAACTCGCCCCGTCAGATTGTTCATTAGAATCGACAGATCATTAATTTGGATAAGAAGCTTCGTAAGAATTTCTGTTGTTTCCATTGTTCATTCCTCCTTGATAATATTATATCACTTGCTTGAATGATTGTCAATAGATATTTCTGTGAAATCTCTAAAAAAATCTTTTTTAGATTTCATGGTACTGGGCGGTAAAAAACGGGATTTTTACGCTGTTTTTTCAAAAAACCTATTGATTTTCTGAAATAAACGTGGTATAATAATACAAGATAGATTAGACTAAAGACTGGGGTTTCGCTCCAGTCTTTAAGTTTTAATCGGGGTCAGGCGGTTTTTGCCTGTCCTGCTGCATATTCTGAAAGGAGCTGGCTTAATGGCACTTGCAAAGGGGTTCAGCACTATCGAGGCTGCGGCTGAGGCCGCGGTAAGACCGATAGTCGAGGGCCACGGTTTCTCGCTGTGGGACGTCTGGTTCGCGAAGGAGGGCGCAAAATGGTATCTGCGTATCTTCATCGACAAGCCGCACGGCGTTTCCATTGACGACTGCGAATCCATCGACGGGGAGATAAACTCCATCATCGACGAGCAGTATTTCATCGACAAGATCGACTATCTGGAGATAGGCTCTGCGGGGCTTGAGCGTTCCGTGAGAAGACTTGCCCAGCTTGAGCAGTCGATAGGAAAAAAGGTGAGGGTCAAGACCTACAAGCTGTGCGATGGCGCGCCGTCCAAGGACTTCAAGTGCGTTCTTTCGGGATACGACGGAGAAAAGATCACGCTGACCGGCGATTTCGGGGAGATTTCGCTTCCCGCCGCCGATATCTCGGCAATGAACTACGACGATTTTGACGATCACGAACTGATAGAAGACGGCGAGTGACCGCGGCTTAATTTTTTAATGGAGGAATTAACGGAAAATGGCTAAGAAGAAAGTACAGCAGCCCCAGAACGACATCACTGAATTTTTTGACGCGCTTGCCGCTTACGCTGCTGAAAAGGGTATCGACAAGGACGTGTTCGCTGAGAAGATAAAGAGCGCTATCGAAAAGAGCCTCAAGACCAGCATGCATGTTGAGGACAAGGACAGCGAGTGCGTGTTCGTCAACATAGATTTCGACAGGAAGATCTTCAACGTAAGCGTACTTAAGGAAGTCATCGAGGTGGTCGACACCCTGTATGAGCCGGAGATCGAGATAGTTCTCGAAGAAGCGCGCAAGCTCAACCCGGCGGCGCAGGTAGGCGATAAGATCCGCGTTCCGATAGACCCGCACGAGTTCAAGCGCATCGCAGCCAAGAACGCGAAGGATCTCATCAAGCAGGGATTCCGCGACATCGAGCGCCAGCAGCTCAGCGAGATGTGGGGCGAGTATGAGAACGAGGCTGTATCCGCGCTCGTTACAAAGATCGAACCCAAGACAGGCCATGCAACTATTGAGATCAACCACAACGAAGTACTGCTGATGAGAGCAGACCAGATCCCCGGCGAGGTGCTTCATGTCGGCGATATCATCAAGGTATATATCACCGGCGTTTCCAAAGAATATAAGGAAGGCGCGAAGAAGCAGAGCCTCCGCATCACCAGAACCGACAGAGGCCTCATCAAGCGTCTGTTCGAGCTTGAGTGCCCCGAGATCTACGACGGAACTGTTGAGATCAAGGCTGTCAGCCGTGCGGCTGGTTCGCGCTCCAAGATCGCGGTCATCAGCAACGACCCCAACGTTGACGCAGTGGGCGCGTGCATAGGTACTCAGAAGTCCCGTATCAACGCCGTTACCAAGGAACTCAAGGGCGAGAAGGTCGACGTTGTTCTGTGGAGCGAGGATCTTGAGGAGTTCATCAAGCAGGCGCTCAAGCCCGCCGAGGTACTCCGCGTGGTAATTACCAACCCCGACCCCAAGAAGAAGGAGTGCAAGGCTATCGTTCCTGATAATCAGCTCTCCCTCGCGATCGGCAACAAGGGTCAGAACGCGCTGCTCGCCGCTAAGCTCACAAACTGCAAGATCGACATCAAGGCTGAGAGCAAGGTAACTCCCGAGGATCTCATCGTGACCGAGTACGTTCCCGAGGAGCCCGCAGAGGAAGCGCCCGCAGAGGCTGAGGCTCCCGCAGGGTCCTCCGCTGAGGAATAAGGAGCCGCCATGCAGGAAAAGCACGTTCCGATGCGTAAGTGCATAGGCTGCGGTGAAATGATAGGAAAAAAAGGCGCGGTGAGGATAGTCCGCAGCAAGGAGGGCGAGCTCTCCGTAGACCTCACCGGAAAGAAACCGGGACGCGGCGCGTACCTCTGCCGGAGCAGGGAATGTCTTGAGCTGGCTAGGAAGGGCAGAAAGCTGGAACGCGGTCTGAAATGCGCTATTCCCGATGATATATATGAAATTCTCGAAAAGGAGCTGACCTCGGATAAATAAGGAACTTTCGACGATCTGCCTTTGCCGCCGTGCCGGAAAGCTCGTTATGGGCTTTGACGCGGCTGTGCAGGAAATGAATGCGCCTAAGTCAAAGGCAGCGGGCATTATTCTGGCTTCGGACGTGTCGCCGAAAACAGAAAAGGAGATCTGCTTTCATGCAGAGAAGCGCGGCACACCGGTCGTCCACGGAGATTTCACGATGGACGACGCGAAGGAAGCTGTCGGAAAGCGCACGGGTATCTTTCTGGTGCTCGACGCGGGTCTTTACGGCTCTATCACAAGACATATAAGTGAATAGTATGGAGGAAAGTTACATTGCCAAATAACAAAAAGTATCGTGTACAGGATATAGCGGCTGATATCGGCGCAGACCGCAGCGCAGTCATTGAGCTGCTCGAGGGTGCGTTCGAGGGAACTAAGAAGGCGCAGACCTCCCTTACGGATCAGGAGGTTAGCTACGTTCTCGAGGTGTTCTCGAAGAAGGGCGAAGTCAAGGACTTTGACGAATATTTCAAGGCTACCGCTGACAAGAAAACCGAGAAGCCCAAGGCAGAGGAGAAGAAGCCTGCTGCAAGAAAGAAGCCTGCCGCAAAGAAGGAAGAAGCTCCCGCAGAGGAGCCTAAGGCTGAAGCAAAGACAGAGGCAAAGCCCGAAGTAAAGTCCGAGACCAAGCCGGAAGCAAAGACCGCTCCCAAGGCGGAAGCAAAGACCGAAGCGAAGCCGGAGCCTAAGCCTGAAGTCAAGGCAGAGCCAAAGTCCGAGGCAAAGCCGGAGGTCAAGGCAGAAGCAAAGCCCGAAACCAAGCCGGAAGAAAAGCCCGAGCCGAAGCCGGAAGCAAAGGCGGAGTCCAAGCCCGAGCAGAAGCCTGCTCAGCAGGAGCGTCAGGACAGACCCGCTCCCAGAGCCAACGGCGACCGCCAGCAGTTCAATAACAATAACCGCGGCGATAGACCGTTCAACAATAACCGCAGCGGCGACCGCCCCGGATTTAACCGCGACGGAAATAACGGCGACAGACCGCAGTTCAACAACAACCGCGGCGATCGTCCCGGATTTAACCGCGACAATAACAACGGCGACCGTCCTGCGTTCAACAATAACAGAAACGGAGACCGCCCTGCATTCAACGGCAATAGAAACGGCGACCGTCCGGCGTTCAATAACAACCGCAGCGGCGACCGCCCCGCGTTCAACAATAACAGAAACGGCGGCTTCAACCGCGACAACCGCGGCGAGGTCCGCAAGGAAGCAGTTAACCCGCTGGCTGATTCTGCAAAGCAGAACATCAAGAAGCCCGCTATCGACTCCTCCAAGATCAAGGTGAACACTCCGCCCATGCAGAAGCAGAAGGGCGAGGCTGTTCAGCGTGGCGAGCAGGTCACAAAGATGGTCGACACCCGCGGCAGCTATGTTGAGCTTGACAAGTACAACGAGCGCTACGAGACCATCGCTCCCGCTTCCCGCATGAGCAACGAGAGCTTCCAGCGCAAGCAGAAGATACAGCAGAAGTCCCAGCAGAAGGGCAAGCCCTACAACAGCAAGCGCGAGACCGAGGCTCAGAAGCTCAAGCGTCTGGAGCTTGAGCGCGCAAGAAAGCAGCAGCTCAAGGTGCAGATCCCGGACGAGATCGTTGTTTCCGAGCTGGCTTCCCGCCTGAAGGTAACAGCTACCGAGGTCATCAAGAAGCTGTTCAACCTCGGCGTTATGGCTAACCTCAACGAGACAATCGACTTCGATACCGCTTCCCTCGTTGCCGAGGAACTCGGCGCAAAGGTCGAGAAGGAAGTTGTCGTTACCATCGAGGAGCGTCTGTTCGAGGATACTCCCGACGATCCCGAGAGCCTCCAGCCGCGTGATCCGGTCGTTGTTGTAATGGGTCACGTTGACCACGGCAAGACCTCGCTGCTCGACTATATCAGACACGCAAGCGTTACCACCACCGAGGCTGGCGGTATCACACAGCACATCGGCGCGTACAGAGTGCATATCAACGACCGCGACATCACATTCCTGGATACCCCGGGTCACGAGGCGTTTACCTCAATGAGAGCGCGCGGCGCGAGCGTTACCGATATCGCTATCCTGGTAGTTGCAGCGGACGACGGCATCATGCCGCAGACCATCGAGGCTATCAACCACGCGAAGGCAGCCGGAGTTTCTATCATCGTTGCCATCAACAAGATGGATAAGGAAGGCGCAAACCCCGACAAGATAAAGGAAGAGCTGACCAAGTATGACCTCGTTTGCGAGGAGTGGGGCGGCGACGTTATCTGCGTTCCTGTTTCCGCTAAGACCGGCGAGGGCATCAACACACTGCTTGAGATGGTATGCCTTACCGCAGACGTACTCGAGCTCAAGGCTAACCCCGACAGACTCGCTACTGGCGCGGTCATCGAGGCACGTCTGGATAAGGGCAGAGGTCCTATCGCTACCGTGCTGGTTCAGAACGGTACTCTCCACGCAGGCGACGTGCTCATCGCGGGTATGTCCGTCGGCAGAGTGCGCGTAATGCGCGACGACAAGGGCAGAACCGTCAAGGAAGCTGGCCCGTCCGTTCCTGTTGAGATCATGGGTCTTGCGGACGTTCCCTCCGCAGGCGATACATTCGCCGCTGTAGAGGACGAGAAGCTCGCAAGGGAACTCGTTGAGAAGCGCCGCCAGGAAGCTAAGGAAGAGCAGTTCAAGGCTTACCACCAGGTAACTCTTGACAACCTGTTCTCCTCCATCGAGGAAGGCACCGTCAAGGAGCTTCCGATCATCGTCAAGGCAGACGTACAGGGTTCCGTCGAGGCTGTCAAGCAGTCCCTTGAGAAGCTCTCCAACGAGGAAGTGCGCGTACGCGTTATCCACGGCGCGGTCGGCGCTGTAAGCGAGAGCGACGTTATGCTCGCTGCGGCTTCCGGAGCTATCATCGTTGGCTTCAACGTAAGACCTCACCCGTCCGCTCAGGACAACGCAAAGCGCGACGGCATCGAGATCCGCCTTTACCGCGTAATTTACGACGCTATCGAGGATATCACCGCCGCAATGAAGGGCATGCTTGCTCCGAAGTTCAGAGAGGTCGACCTCGGCAGAGTTGAGGTACGCCAGGTCTACAAGATCACCAACGTTGGTATCGTTGCTGGTTCCTACGTCCTCGACGGCAAGGTCACCAGAAACGGTCAGGTTCGTATCGTGCGCGACGGTATCATCGTCGGCGACGACAAGATCGCAGGTCTCCAGCGCTTCAAGGATTCCGTCAAGGAAGTCGCTGCGGGCTACGAGTGCGGTATCAGCCTTGAGAAGTTCACCGATATCAAGGTCGGCGATATCTTCGAGGCGTATACAATGGAAGAATACAGAGACTGATAACGCCGGCTGCGGGTTCGGAGCGTTCCGCGCCCCGGCGGTGTTTTCCGACGCGGCATGAGCCGCACACAGGGAGGTTTTATGGCTAATTTCAACTTAAAAAGACTTTCCGAGGATATAAAGAGGGAGCTTTCCGCGGCTGTGAGCGGCGTGAAGGACCCGAGAGTATCAAAGAATTTTGTAACGGTAACTCACTGTGAGCTTACCAGCGACCTTTCCTACTGCAAGGTACACATCGCGTGCCTCGGCGGCGAGGGGAGGGCCGCAAAGGCCGTGGAGGGCATGACCGCCGCTTCCGGATACTTCAAGAGAGAGATCGCGGCAAGGATCCGCATGAGAAAAATGCCGGAGTTCATATTCCTGCCGGATAATTCCCTTGAATACAGCGAGCACATTGAAAAGATAATCGCAGGACTTCCCAAGCCTGTAGAGGATACGGCGAACGAAGAAGCGGAGGAGCCTGATGAGGAGAATTGACCTTAACGAAGCGGCGAATTTCCTTCGTGAGCACGACCGCTTCCTTATCCTTATGCACGGCAGCCCCGACGGAGATACGGTCGGCTGCGGAACTGCGCTCTGCGGCGCGCTCCAGCAGATAGGCAAGCTAGCCAGGACCGCGTGCCCCGACCCGTTACCGAAGAAGTTCGGGTATATGTTCCGCGAACTGAAGGAGCAGGAGTTCGAGCCGGAGACCATCGTGGCCGTGGACGTCGCAGACACCAAGCTGCTTTACGGTATGCGCGAGGTCGGCGAGAAAACCCAGCTCTGCATAGATCACCACGTCAGCAATACCGAGTACGCCGAGCGGCTGCTGCTTGCTCCGGAGTACGCGGCGGCTGCCGAGCTGATGTTCGAGCTGCTCAGCTCCATGAAGGAAGTAAGGATAACAAGCTCCATCGCGGACAGCCTTTACACAGGAATCGCGACGGACAGCGGCTGCTTCAAGTACAGCAACACCTCGCCGCAGACCCATGTCTACGCCGCAGAGCTGATAAAGCTCGGCGCCGACATCGTGCCGATAAACTACGCGATGTTCGACATGAAGAGCCAGGGCAGACTGAAGCTCGAGCAGCTCGCGCTCAGCAGAATACGCTACTACGTGGGCGGCAGGATAGCCGTGATAGATGTTACGCAGTCGCTCATCGACTCCATCGAGGGCATAGACAGCGAGGACGTCGGCGCGCTTTCCGCGATACCGCGCCAGATAGAGGGCGTGGATATCGGTATCTGCATCAAGGAGAAAACTCCGGGATTCTACAAGGTTTCCCTGCGCTCGAGCGAGAACGCGGACGTTTCCGCTATCGCTCAGCAGTTCGGCGGCGGAGGTCATGCAAGAGCCGCAGGCTGCGCGTTCGAAACCACGCTTGAGGACGCGGAGAAGAAAATAGTATGGGCATGCGCGAAGGCGCTCGGTAACCAGATATGACCGGAATAATCTGCATAAATAAGCCCCAGGAGTTCACCTCGTTCGACGTGGTGGCTTCCATGAGAAGGGCTTTCGGGACTAAGAAAATCGGGCACGGGGGAACCCTCGACCCGATGGCTACCGGGGTGCTCCCGGTGTTCGTAGGCGGCGCTACGAAGGCGGTCGACCTGGTTCCGGACGACAGCAAGAGCTACCGGGCCGGGTTCCGGCTGGGATTCGTTTCGGATACCCAGGACATCTGGGGGAAGCTCCGCTCGCGCTGTGAGAACGGCATTTCCGAGGACGAGATGAGGTTCGCCCTGGACGATTTCCGGGGCGACATCATGCAGGTGCCTCCGATGTACTCCGCGCTGAAGGTCAACGGGCAGAAGCTCTGCGACCTGGCGCGCCGCGGTATCGAAGTGGAGCGCAAGCCGCGCCCTGCGACGATATCCCGCTTGGAGCTGGTCAGCTTTGACGGGACAGACGGAGTTCTCGACGTGGACTGCTCCGGCGGCACCTATATCCGCACGCTGATAAACGACATCGGCGAGAGCGTCTGCACCGGCGCGGTCATGACAAGCCTGTGCAGGACGAAAAGCTGCGGCTTCACTCTGGAACAGTGCCACGAGCTGGACGAGGTGCGGAATGCTTCCCCGGAGAGGCTCGAAAAGTGGCTGCTTCCGGTTTCGGAGCTGTTCGCGCCGCTTCCTGAGATACCCCTGGACGAGGTGCAGACAAGAATGTACCTCAACGGCGTACGTCTGGACGCTGAAAGGCTGCTGAAGCGCGCCCCCGTGGACGAGCTGGCTAGAGTTACCGCCGGCGGGGAGTTCCTCGGAGTAGGAAAGATCAATGCTGAAGGGGAACTGGTTTCGATCAAGCAGTTCCGCTCGGAATAAAAATACCGGGTATCCGGTATGAATGGTGGATTTAATTTGATAGACATAACTAACAGCAGCCTGCGCCCGGAGGAAAAGACCGCCGTCGCGCTGGGTTACTTTGACGGGCTTCACCTGGGACACGTCGGCGTTATACGCACGGCGCTGGCTCAGGAGGGGCTCAAACCGGCGGTGTTCACGTTCAACTGCGACACCACGCTGCCGAAGTTCCGCGGGCCGGAGGATATAATCTCGTTCGAGAATAAGTGCGAACTTATGCAGGAGATCGGCGTGAAGTACATCTACGCGCCGGATTTTGCGGAGGTCTGCGCGCTGTCCGACGAGGACTTCGTGAAGAAAATACTTATCGACCGGCTGAACGCGGGCTTCGCCTGCTGCGGAAGCAATTTCCGGTTCGGAAAGGGCGGCAGCGGCACTCCGGAGAGGCTCGGGGAGATCGGCGCGAAGTATGGAATGCGCGTCGAGGTGGTGAAGGACGTCTGCCTTGACGGCAAGATGATAAGCTCCACGCGTATCCGCGAGCATATACGCCGGGGAGAAATAGAAGAAGCTAACCGGCTGCTGGGCTATGAGCTGTGGTACAGGCTGCCGGTTATCCGGGGAAACGAGATCGGACGGACTATTGATTTCCCGACGATAAACCAGGTTATTCCGGACACGAACATTATCCCGCGCTACGGAGTTTACAAGAGCTACGTAGAGGTGGCGGGGAAGCAGTACCACGGGGTCACGAACATCGGCGTGAAGCCCACCGTCCAGCACAGGCGGGACGGCTCCGGCGCAGTGATGGAGACCTACATCATCGGCTTTGACGGCGACCTTTACGGTCAGGACATAGCGGTCGCACTGGTGCGCTTTATACGCCCGGAGGCCAAGTTCGCCGGACTTGACGAGCTGAAAGCACAGATAGCGCGCGACAAGGAAGAAGCGCTTAAATAATGCGCCTCTGAAACTGTGAATCCGGTTTTAAGAAGCTGCCACAAAACGCCGGGAGACCGGCAGGAAAGGAATACAGAAATGGAAGTCAGGACAAGATTTGCGCCCAGCCCTACTGGGTACATGCATATAGGCAATCTGCGCACCGCGCTGTATACTTACCTCATCGCGAGAAAGAACCACGGAAAGTTCATTCTCCGTATTGAGGACACGGATCAGGGACGCTACGTTGAGGGCGCAACTGATGTTATATACAGAACCCTCAAGACATGCGGTCTGAACTGGGACGAGGGTCCGGATATCGGCGGCCCCTGCGGCCCGTATATTCAGAGCCAGCGCATGGGTATGTTCAAGGAATACGCGGAGAAGCTGGTCGAGAGCGGCCACGCTTACTACTGCTTCTGCACCAAGAGCGAGGACAGCAGCGAGGATACCGCGAACGGCCTTGCCTCCGCTAACCGCTGCCCCTGCCGCGATCTTGACCCCGCAGAGGCTAAGAAGCGCCACGACGCGGGCGAATCCTGCGTTATCCGCCAGAAGATCCCGAACGAGGGTACCACCACGTTCCACGATGAGATATACGGCGATATCACGGTCGAGAATACCGACCTGGACGACCAGGTGCTGCTCAAGTCCGACGGAATGCCGACCTACAACTTCGCAAACGTGGTCGACGACCACACTATGGGCATTACACATGTCGTAAGAGGCAACGAGTATCTTTCCTCCGCTCCGAAGTACAATCTGCTCTACTCCGCGTTCGGCTGGGAGCCTCCGGTTTATATTCACGTTGAGCATATCATGCGCGACGCTACTCACAAGCTGTCCAAGCGTGACGGCGACGCTTCCTTTGAGGATTTCCGCGCAAAGGGCTACCTCACCGAAGCTATACTGAACTACATTCTGCTGCTGGGCTGGGCTCCGAAGGGCGAGCAGGAGATCTTCACACTGGACGAGATGATCGAGGCGTTCGACCTTTCCGGTATCTCCAAGTCCCCGGCGATATTCGACCCGCTGAAGCTCACCGCGATAAACGCTGTTTATATCCGCAACCTGCCGCTTGAGAAGTTCATCGAGTACGCAGAGCCGTGGATCCGCCAGACCTGCAGGCGCACCGATATCGACATGCCGCTCCTCTGCGCAGGACTTCAGCCCAGAACCGAGGTTTTCAACGATATCCCCGAGCGCGTTGACTTCATCGACCAGATGCCGGAATATTCCATCGAGATGTACGTCAGCAAGAAGATGAAAACCACTCCGCAGACCTCCCTTGAGGCTCTTAAGAAGCTCATTCCCGTTATCGAGGGTATTCAGGATTTCACCACCGAAAATATCCACGACGCGCTCTTCAAGCAGATCGAGGCAGACGGCGTGAAGAACGGTCTGTACCTCTATCCGCTGCGCGTTGCGCTGAGCGGCAAGGCTGTCACCCCCGGCGGCGGCGTGGAGCTTGCGAAGATACTCGGCAAGCAGGATACCCTCGACCGCATGCACAAGGCTGTCGGGAAGCTCACAGCCGAGATCGGCTGACAAACGCCGCGGGCGCGTCAATTTTAACTGTATATTCATGCCTGATTCACACTTTCATCACTTTAGTGTGTTAAGCTGATATATGACCGGGTATATGTCAGGTATGCTATGGATATATACCCTAACTAATCAGCCGTATGAACAACATGCGGAAAAGGACATAATATGATCGAAGTAAAAAATCTAAGCAAAAGCTACGGCAGCAAATTAGCCGTGGACGGTATCAGCTTCACCGCCGGTGAAAGCGAGATACTCGGCTTCCTGGGGCCTAACGGCGCGGGAAAGTCCACCACGATGAACATGCTGACCGGCTACCTCTCCTCCTCAGGCGGACAGGCGCTCATCAACGGCGTCGATATCCTGGAGGATCCAGTGCGCGCAAAGAAGGACATCGGCTATCTGCCGGAGCTTCCTCCGCTGTACCTTGACATGACCGTCATGGAGTACCTTAATTTCGTGTACGACCTGAAAAAGTGCAGGCTTCCGAAGCGCTCCCATCTCGATGAGATATGCCGCCTCGTGAAGATCACCGACGTGCAGAAGCGCGTTATCCGCAACCTTTCCAAGGGCTACAAGCAGCGTGTGGGTCTGGCTCAGGCGCTGGTCGGGAATCCCAAGGTGCTGATACTCGACGAGCCGACCGTAGGTCTTGACCCGAAGCAGATAATAGAGATACGCACGCTCATCAAGAAGCTCGGAAAGAACCACACCGTAATTCTTTCCTCGCATATCCTGTCCGAGGTGCAGGCGGTCTGCGACAAGATCGTCGTTATCGACAAGGGAAAGCTCGTTGCAAACGACACCGCCGAGAACCTTTCGCACAACCTCTCAGCCGACCACAAGCTGACCGTGCAGATAGAGGGTCCGACGAAGGAAGTAAAGTCACTGCTTGAGCAGATCCCCCAGATGGTGGAGGTACACCTCAACCGCACTATTGATAAGACCATCGGCGAGTATGAACTCAACGCCCAGGAGGGCTGCGACATTCGCCGCGAGGTATTCAAGCGCATGGCGGCGAGAAACTATCCGATACTGCTCATGAGAAGCAGCGAGCTTACCCTCGAGGAGATCTTCCTCAAGCTCACCACCGGTGATTTCTACGGCAATATTGACAACGGAGGTGCGGCAAGATGACGGCTATTCTGAAGCGTGAGTTCGCTTCCTATTTCACTTCGCCGCTTGGCTATGTTTACCTTGCGGTGTTCTACGGATTTTCCGGGCTGTTCCTGTGGATAACCTGCCTTACCAGCGGTTCCGCAGACATGCAGTACGTTTTTCTGTGGATGTTCTTTATAATGATGATACTCATTCCGATACTCACCATGAGGACCATGGCGGACGACAAGCGCCAGAAAACGGATCAGCTCACGCTGACATCCCCGGTGAGCCTGTTCGGTCTGGTTGCGGGAAAATTCCTCGCGGCGTTCTTCATCTTCCTTATCGGCGCGGCAGTTATGTTTGTCTACGCACTTGGTCTGGCTGCGGCTGTCAACGGTTCCGGTACGGGTACTGAGTTCGGCTGGGCAGGGTTCTTCGGGAACTTCGCAGGCATCGTGCTGATGGGCGCGGTGTTTATCTCCGTAGGCATCTTCATTTCCAGCCTTACCGAGAACCAGATGATCGCGGCTATCGGCAGCATCGGCGTCAATATCCTGCTGTGCCTGTTCGATGTCATTTCAAACTTCGTTTCGGTGACGTTCCTCAAGGACATCATCAACGCGCTTGCGGTGCTCTATAAGTATCAGGAGTTCACCGCCGGCATTTTCAGCCTGAAGAATATCCTGTTCTTCCTGAGTCTGATAGTAGTTTTCAACTTCCTGACGATGCGCGTTATCGAACGCCGCCGCTGGAGCTGAGAAAGGGGGAGCAGACATGAACGAATCAAATAACGAAAACATCGAGCAGGAGCAGACTGCGCCTGCCGCTGAAAACGTTTCCCCCGCAGAGGAAACCAAGCCGGAGGAAACTGCAAAGCCCGCTAAGAAGCAGGCTGAGATACAGAACGGAAATCCTGCCGCACGCAAGCACACCTTCAACAAGCGCAACCTCAAGCATGGCACAATGGCAGTCGTGCTGACGGTGCTTTTCATCGCCGCAGTCGTAGTGCTGAACGTTATCGTCAGCATAATCTCCGACCGTATCGACACCACCGCCGACCTCACCGACACGGGTATCTACACCCTCGACGAGGCCACCACAAACTACCTCGCCGGGCTTGACAAGGACGTTACCGTCTCCGTCATGAACACCGAATCCAGCTTCGAGGGCGGCAGCTCCTTCTATAAGAGTGTCAACGAGCTTCTCAACAAGATGGCTATGGAGAACGAACATTTCAAGCTCCAGTACCTCAAGATAGACCAGAATCCGGATTTCACCTCCAGATTCAACGGCGAGACGCTTTCCGAGAATTATATAGTGGTGGAGTCCAAGGACACCAACCGCCACCGCATAATCACTCCCGGCGAGTACTTCTCCTGCCCGACGTTCCGAGATAACCTGTCGCAGTACGGCTATCCCGAGACCTACATCGAACAGTACGTAAACCAGTACGTCAACAGCTCCTACGCTTCTCAGATAATCGAGGGCAGCAACGTGGAGCAGGCGGCTATTTCCGCGATAATGTACGTCACCAACACCGATCCGGTGCGCGTTGCGTTTACCGAGGGCTTCGGCGAGGCCGACAGCAGTTCGCTTTCTTCGCTGCTCAGCAAGAACGGCTACGATATCGAGACAATCAACCTCCAGCAGGTGGCTGAGGTCGACGGCGATATCGACTACATCGTGATGTACGCGCCTTCTATGGACTACGACAACGACAGCCTTACAAAGCTGTCCGCGTTCCTTGACAACGGCGGCGCGTTCGGCAAGAACCTAATCTACTTCGCTTCCTACAGCCAGCCTGACTACGCGCCGGAGAACCCCGAGGATTCCTCCATGAAGAACCTTGCGTCCTTCCTTGCGGAGTGGGGTATATCCATCGGCGACAGCCTTGTGCTCCAGAGCAACACCGAGTATTCCTACGGCAACATGGAGTATGTACATCTCCAGCAGATCCAGGATACCGACTACGCCGGCAGCGCTTACGGCAGCAGCCTCATCACATACGACGCGTATATACGTCCGGTTCAGCAGCTCTGGGAGGGCGGAACAAAGGGCAGCGTTGAGCAGAAGGTTCTGATAAAGAGCTACGACGGAGCTTACCTCCGCCCGATAAGCACCCTTTCCGACGATGAATTCGACAAGTCCGGCGCAGAATCCGGCTCCTTCAACGACGCTGTTGCAGCGTACAAGGTTCACAGCAATACTCAGGAAGTCACCAGAGTTGTGGCGTTCGGTTCCGACATGATATGCAACAGCATGTTCATGAGCTATGCGAACTCCAACAACCAGGACTTCATGATAAACATGTTTAACTATATCTCCGGCAAGACCGAGGGTATCACTATCACGGCAAAGTCGTTCAGCAGCGTCGGCTTTGAGGTGAACCAGGGCAACGCGAATATCCTTGCTGTAGTTCTGTGTATCATCGTGCCGGTAGTAGTTATCGTAGCCGGTGTAGTTATCTGGGTGCGCAGGAGGCACAGATAAATGGCGAAGCTTTCTAAAACCACAAAGACCGTTATCATTGCGGCGGCTGTACTCCTCGTGCTGGGCGCGGTGCTTCTGGTGCTGGTCATGACCAGCCCGAAGGACAGCGGCAGTTCCGGGGACGCCTCCGCTGTTTCCGGGGAGTCAGGGACCTCCGAGTCCTCGGCGGCCGCTGACGACGGCAGCTCAGCTTCTTCCGGAGCCGACGAAAAAATTGTTATAAACAGCTGCGAGCAGGAGGATGTGCTGAAGCTGGAGGTCTCCAACCAGACCGGCAGCTTCTCGTTCGACCGCGCTTCCAGGGAGGTTTCTTCCACGGACGACGACGGAAACGTCAGCACCGCCACGCAGTACTACTGGACAAGCCCGGAGCTTGACGGCATAAGCCGCAACGATTCCACTATAGGCGCGTTCGTGCGCAGCATGGCGGGGCTTTCCGCTTCCTCGATGGTAGAGGAGAGCGCTTCCGATCTTGAGAAGTACGGGCTTGCAGAGCCGCTTTCCACCGTTAAGGTAACGTTCGACGACGGGACCTCTAACGAGATCTGCTTCGGTATCCGGAACCCGGCGGCTTCCAACTATGTATACTGCTGCGTTAAGGGCAGCAGCGATGTTATGGAGGTAAGCTACTACAGCACCGGCAGTGCGTTCTATGATATCAAGGATTTCGTGAGCCTGGTTCTTACCGACGCTTACGATTCCAACAACCCGCAGGAGCTTGAGTACCTTACCATCGAGCGCAAGGACCTCAGCGAGCCGGTTGAGATCGAATATATGTTCGATGTTGCGGCGGAGGCGGAGGACGAGGATTCCGTTGTGACCACGTTCAACTCCCACCGCATAACCTCCCCGATAACCGCGGAGCTTGACACGACCAGCGGGCAGACGATCTGCTACGGGCTGTACGCACTCAGCGCGGCTTCCTGCCAGTATATCGACCCCACCGACGAGGAGCTTGCAGCGACAGGTCTTGACGATCCCTACTGCCGCGTCAGCTTCAAGTACGGCGGCAAGGCGCGCGTACTGCTTCTCGGCAGCGAGATAAGGGAGTCCAGCAACGATTCCGACGAGGGAAGCCTTTCCTCCGTGACCGGATACTACGCTATGTTCGAGGGCGACAGACTTATTTATGCTATCAGCACCTCGAATGCGCCGTGGTACACCTTCAGCGTTCAGGATATCATGTCCCGCAGACCTATCTCGCCGTACATCTATACGGTAGACAATCTGACCGTGACAACTCCGGACGGCGAATACGCATTCACCATTGAAGGCGACGCTGACAACCATACTTTCCGTTACAACGGGGAGGCGCTGGACGATACCAGGTTCAAGAGCTTCTATCAGCACCTTATAACCTCGATGGGCGAGGAGCTGTTCTTCGATGAAGCGGACTACGAGCCTTACATCAAGGTGCAGTTCGACTACCGCAGCGAGTATTACGACACCTACGGCAGAAGCAGCGACGTGCTGGAGTTCTACAAGTCCGACGACCGCAAGAGCATTGTGCGCGTAAACGGCGACGTGCTCTACAAGGTGCGCCAGGTCTACACTGACAGGCTGCTAAGCAACCTTGACGCCCTGCTGAACGGCGGCGATATCGAGCTTAACTGGTAACGGAGATCCAGCAGAACGGAGCGCGGCTTCCTGCCGCGTTTCCTGACCGTGTTAAATAAACTTTTATATATGGAGGTAATTACAATGGCTGAAAGTAACTTTATTTACTACCGTGGATTCCCGATGGTGAGAAGCGGAAACGAGATCTACTACGGAAGCATGGGCGACAGGTTCGTCACCAAGCTTACTATCCGCGAGAGCGAGAAATACAAGGACGCCGAGATACCTACCAAGGTCATGGTTCAGATGATTCCCACGTCTCCTACCCCGGAGGATCTTGCAAAGATCAGAAAGGGCGAGATGAACAGCCTTTACGAAGCGCTTGATACCGCGCACGTATGGCTCACCAAGGAGCTTTTCGGGGCATGATAATTAACCGCTGGCAGTCAGGCTGTCAGCGGTTTTTGCATGAAAAAGCACCGGGCAGTCAGACTGTCCGGTGCTTGTTATTCGCGGTTATCAAAGCTGCTCGGTCTCCTCGGGAGAAGTGGAGATGGAAGTGCGCTTTACGCGGTTGCGGCTGGTGAATTCGTACTCGTTCTCGTTGAACTCGCTGATCTCGTTGAGCCAGTAGCTTACGCGGTAGTTGCCTACGTCCACAACGGCAAAGTTCGCTGTGGTGTTTACGAACTTGACCTCGCCCTGTACCAGAGGTCTTATGTTGCCTTCGCCGCTGAAATACTCCTTGAGTCTTACAACGACCTTATCACCAACATGGATTTCCCCCATTTTTCGTGTCCTCCTTTGTTATGTCTGCGAATATCGTCAGAATTTACAACAGTAATTGTAACACATATTACACAGCCTGTCAAGCGGGATTGAAAAAAAATCACCGATTTCGGCGAAACTCGCTGATTTTTAGTTTGTTTTAGTGGTTTTGCAAATATTATCTGCCTATGTTTTGGTGATTATAACGAACACGGGCTGGAAAGTTACGGCGCGGTCCTGCTTCTGGCGAGAAATACCAGCGGTGGCTTAAACTTCTATTGACTTTTCCGACGGGGTATAGTATCATATAGACAGGTTAAAAACCGCAATTATTCAGGAAATGGAGCATTTAACATGGTAAGACAGATAATACATATAGATGAAGAAAAGTGCAACGGCTGCGGACTCTGCGCCAACGCCTGCAAGGAAGCCGCTATCGGCATAGTCGGCGGCAAGGCGAAGCTGCTTCGCGAGGATTTCTGCGACGGACTCGGCAACTGCCTGCCCGCCTGTCCGATGAACGCGATAAGCTTTGTTCAGCGCGAGGCTCCCGAGTTTGACGAGGAGGCTGTAAAGCGCCACATCGAGTCCCAGAAGAAGCCCGCTCAGGAGGCTCCGCAATTTACCGGCTGCCCCGGAATGAGAATGGCTCAGATGAAGCCGAGAACTGCTCCGGCAGAGGGCGCGGTTCCGAGCATGCTCAGCCAGTGGCCGGTTCAGATCAAGCTTGCGGGAGTGCAGGCTCCCTATTTCAAAGGCTGCGACCTCCTTATCGCCGCCGACTGCACCGCCTACGCCTACGGAGATTTCCACCGCAGGTACATCAATGGCAGAGTTACCCTCATCGGCTGTCCCAAGCTGGACGACGCCGACTATGCTGAGAAGCTGGGCGAGATAATCCGCGCCAACGATATCCGGAGCATTACGGTAGCGCGCATGGAAGTACCCTGCTGCGGAGGTATAGAAAACGCCGTAAACCGCGCAGTCGCCGCTTCCGGCAAGTATATCCCGGTGAAGGTGGATATTATCACCACCGACGGACATGTAATAGATTGATTTGTGGTATCGGCTTTCGCACGATATATTTTGGATCTGGAGCTGTAATTATTACGGCTCCTTTTTTCTGTTCCGCAAAATGTCACCTGATTTTCATTGACAAATACCCGATATAGTGGTATAATAAAATGAATATTTGTATTCAAGAGGTGTTTTTTAATGACTATATTTTACAAATTCGACGGTCAGATGTATATTAACATAACTAACGGCTGTCCCTGCGACTGCGTGTTCTGCCTGCGGAACAACTCCGATTCCGTGAAGGATAACGGCAGCCTGTGGCTGGAGCACGAGCCTTCCTTCGAGGAGATCGTGGATGCATACGAGAAATTCGATAAGACCGGCTGCACGCACGCGATATTCTGCGGCTACGGCGAGCCTACCGTCCGCGCGGACATGCTCGTTAAGACTGCGCAGTATATCCGGGAGCACTCTGATATGAAGATACGCCTTAACACAAACGGACTTGTCCGCATGATCCACCCGAAATTCGATATTGAGCAGTTCCGCGGACTTATCGACGTGGCTTCCATCAGCCTCAACGCCCCGGACGCGAAGCGCTACAACGAGATCACAAGGCCGCATTTCGGCGAGCCGGCGTTCAAGGCTATGCTTGATTTTGCCCGGGATATGAAGGACATGGGCGTCCAGGTGAAGTTCACCGTTGTCGACGTTATCACAAAGGACGAGATCGACCGCTGCCATCAGCTTGCTGACAGCATGGGAATACCGCTCAGAGTGCGCGAGTACATCACCGACAACGAAAGCTACACATGAGGATTATCGGTATCGACCCGGGCTACGCCATCGTTGGGTATGGAGTTCTAGACTATGAGAAAACGCGGTTCTCCGTGGTGAACTACGGCGCGATAACCACCGCCGCCGGAACCAGCTTCGACCGCCGCCTCATGGAGATCTACGACGACATGTGCACCGTGCTCGATATGTTCAAGCCGGACTGCATGTCCATTGAGAAACTATATTTCACCAACAACAAGACCACCGGAATCGATGTTGCGCAGGCGCGCGGGATAATCCTGCTGACGGCTGTGCAGCGGGACATCGAGATCTACGAATACACGCCAATGCAGGTGAAGCAGGCGGTCGTAGGCTACGGCAAGGCTGAGAAGCACCAGGTGCAGGAGATGGTGAAGAATATCCTCCGTCTGGACGCGATACCCAAGCCCGATGACACTGCGGACGCGGTGGCTCTTGCAATATGCCACGGACATTCCAGCGGGTCGCAGCTTTCGAGGCTCATTGCAAAGGCTGCGGAAAACGACGGCGCGATGGGAAAAATATACCACAAGAGTGACAAGAGGTAAAATACATGATATACAGCTTACACGGCGAACTTATCCACACAGAGCCGAACCTCGCGGTAGTTGAATGCGGCGGGGTAGGCTACGCCTGCCGCACGACCATGAACACGCTGAAAAAAATAGGCGGCAGCGGGGAAGTCAGGCTTTTTACGCAGCTGAATGTCCGCGAGGACGCGATAGATCTTTTCGGCTTCGCTGATACTGCTGAATTGCAGGCGTTCAGGCAGCTCACTTCCATTTCGGGAGTGGGTCCCAAGGCGGCGCTGGCGATACTGTCCGACCTCACTCCGTCCAAGCTGGCGCTGTGCATAACCACCGGCGACAGCAAGACCCTGACCCGCTCTCCTGGTATCGGAAACAAGATAGCCCAGCGTATCGTTATGGAACTGAAAGACAAGGTGGCAAAGGAACAGCACATCTCCGCTTCCGACTTCGGCACGGAGCCTGTCACTGCGGCTTCGGTAGGAGGCAATGCCGCTGCGGAGGCTATCACAGCGCTGTGCGTGCTTGGATTCGCTCTGCCGCAGGCTCAGGCGGCGCTCACCGGCGCAGACCCTGACAGTAGCGTTGAGGAGCTTATAAAATACGCGCTCAAGCATTTGGGCTGAGTCAGCGAAATCGCGTTTGGGAGGTGAGCGTTTTGAAGAGTGCAGAAGCGACCGCTAAGGCATTCATGGCTATTGCGGCGGCTGAGTTTTTCCTGTTTCTGGGTTTCATGTATGCAGAGGGGAACGAAAATTTCCGGCTGATGTGCATATCCGGGCTGATACTCGGCGGAGGCACGGCGGCTGCCCTCGCGGCAAGTACGCTCTGCTCGTTTGCAAAGGAGTCTTTTTCGGAACGCCGGGCGGCTCTCAGGGCGCTCGGAAAGCACGGACTTAAAGTCGCCGCAAAGGACGAGGGCGCGCGCTGCGCCTACAAGGGAATCCTCATGCTGACCCGGGGGCGCTATCCCGAAGCGGAGGAACACCTCATGCGGGCGCTCAGCATTTCGGATAACCGCCAGAATCAGCTTTTCTGCGTGGAGTGGCTCATCAAGCTGTACGAGGCGCAGGAGAACGAAGGTCAGCTTATGTGGGCGCTTCGGAAGGCTGCGGAGATAGCTCCGGACAATCCGGACGCGCAGTCGCGGCTCGGGCATGCCTATTACAACGAGGGGAAGCTCAGTAGTGCGGAATACTGCTTTGAACAGGCGCTCAGGTACGACCCGAACTACGGGTACTCCTACTACAGCCTGGCGACGATATACACGCTTCGCGGCGAGGACGAGCGCGCTCTCGAAACCCTCAAGAAATTGGTGACTATCCAGGAAAACCACCCGCTGGTCTACGCCGAACTTGCCACATGGTACGCAATGCACGACGATGAGAAAAACGCCGAGGAAGCCTACGACAAGGCGATACTCTGCGGCTACAAGGACCCAGAGGAGCTTTCAAAGCGCATGACCGCGCTGCGAATGTTCAATCACGCTGAAAACGCAACTGGAAACGACCTGCCGCGGGATTATTACAGATACATCGAAAAGGAAGAAACTGAGGAAACAGTAAAGGAAGATACAGATGCTGGAAATGTCTGAACTCGGGGGAAATCCCGAACGCAGTAACAGAATAGTCGAGCCGGAATATAATGAGTCAGATACCGATATCGAGTATTCCCTGCGCCCGAAGGTGCTTGACGAGTACATCGGTCAGGATAAGGTCAAGGAGAACATGAAGGTCTATATCGAGGCTGCGAAAAAGCGCGGTGAATGCCTCGATCATGTTCTGCTCTACGGCCCTCCCGGACTCGGAAAGACCACGCTTTCGTGTATTATCGCGAACGAGATGGGCGTGAATATCCGCGTGACCTCCGGTCCGGCGATCGAGAAGGCGGGGGATCTGGCGGCTCTGCTGACCAACCTCCAGCCCAACGACGTGCTGTTCATCGACGAGATACACCGCCTTTCCCGTCAGGTTGAGGAAGTGCTTTACCCTGCGATGGAGGACTATGTTCTCGATATAATCATGGGCAACGGTCCCTCTGCGAGGTCTATCCGCATCGACCTGCCGAAATTCACGCTGATAGGCGCTACCACGCGCTCCGGACAGCTTTCTGCGCCTCTGCGCGACAGATTCGGCGTTATCCAGCGGCTGGAACTGTATACTCCGGAGGAGCTTTGCAGCATAGTGCAGCGCTCCGCGATAATCCTCGCGATACCCTGCACAAAGGACGGCGCGATGGAGATCGCAAAGCGCTCCAGAGGCACGCCGCGTATCGCGAACCGCCTGCTCAAGCGCGTCCGCGACTATGCGGAGGTGCTCGGTGACGGAAAGATAACCCAGGAGCTTGCGGATATCGCGTTAGGCCGCGAGGATATCGACAAGCTAGGTCTTGACAGGCTCGACAGGCGGCTTCTGGAAATGATAATCAAGGGCTACAACGGCGGTCCTGTCGGGCTGGAAACGCTGGCTTCCGCGCTTGGAGAGGAGTCGGTGACGCTGGAGGAGGTCTGCGAACCGTTCCTCATGCAGCTCGGGTTCATTGCAAGAACTCCGCGCGGGCGCACCGCTACTGCGCTCGCTTACAGACACCTGGGGATACTCCAGGACGGTCAGCAGCGGCTTGATTTCTGATAATAGAGCATACTCTAATTAAATATACATAACGGGGGCAATAATATGGGAAGAATTTTCGGCACGGACGGCGCGCGCGGCGTTGCAGTCACGGAACTCACCTGCGAAAGGGCAATGGAGATAGGAAGGGCGGCGGCTTACGTCCTCACTAAGGAGAGCGGCAAGGCTCACCCGAATATCATCGTTGGCATGGATACCCGCATTTCCTCTAAAATCCTGGAGGCGGCGCTGTCCGCTGGTCTTGCTTCCGTGGGAGCAAACGCGCTGCTGCTTGGAGTTGTGCCTACTCCTGCGGTGGCTTATCTTGTGAAAAGGTACAATGCGGACGCGGGCGTTATGATCTCCGCTTCGCATAATACCGTGGAATACAACGGCATAAAGCTGTTTTCCTCCGAGGGATTCAAGCTCCCGGACAGCGTTGAGGAGGAGATAGAGGCTCTTATCCTCGACCGGAAGGACGAGATCAGGCTCCGTGACGGCATCGAGGTCGGGAGGATCTCCAGGCTCAGCAGCGCCTGCACCGACTACATTCAGCACATCAGGGAATGCGCCGGAGCGGGGGACTACGCGGGAGTCAATCAGCGCTTCTGCTTCGACTGCGCGAATGGAAGCTCCGCCGCTACGGCGCGCAAACTTTTCGCGTACCTCGGGAACGGCTGCGAATTTATCGCAGACGAGCCGGACGGCACCAACATCAACGACAACTGCGGCTCCACGCATATCGGTCAGCTCTGCGAGTACGTTAAGAACGGCGGCATGGCGGCTGGATTCGCGTTCGACGGCGACGCCGACAGGTGCCTTGCAGTCGATGAAAACGGCAGGGTCATCGACGGCGACCGCATAATCGCAGTGCTTGCCAAGCGCATGAAGGAAAAGAAGATACTCAAGGGCGACGCCGCTGTCGTTACCGTTATGAGCAACCTCGGTTTCCACGATTTCATGAAGCAGAACGGCATGAAAACCGTCTGCGCCAAGGTCGGCGACAGATATGTCCTCGAGGAAATGCAGCGCAGCGGGTACAATATCGGCGGCGAGCAGTCCGGACATATAATCATGCTCGACCACGCGACCACCGGCGACGGTCAGCTCACGGCGGCTATGCTCATCAAGGTCATGACCGAGACCGGGAAGTCCCTGGCGCAGCTCTGCGAGGGCATCGAGGATTACCCGCAGCTTCTCGTGAACGTGAAGATAACCGAGAGCGGCAAGGGCAAGTGGAACAAGGTTCCTGCTATAATGGACTGCATTTCCGCGGCTGAGAAGGAACTTGGCGGCAGCGGCAGAGTACTCGTCCGCGAGAGCGGCACGGAGCCTCTGGTGCGGGTTATGGTCGAGGGCAAGGACATGGATATGGTGAAGCGGCTGGCGGACTCCATCGCGGAGGAAGTCAAGCGCAGCCTTACATGACGGAGGAAACATGCTGGTTTGTGCAAATAACGGGAACTTTCCCGCAAATGATAAAGATGAACTCAAAACCGCGCTGAATGCGGCGTGCGGCGAGATCTGGCTCGGCGAGGGCACGGATTCCTACCCCTGCATGGCGATACTCTGCTGCGAGGACGGCGCTTCCATCAATTATTTCGAGAGCGAGGGCGGCACGGCTTACGTCTCCATCGGCGACAAGACCCGCCACGGAACCATTGACGTCAACATCGACGGCGAGGTGTATCAGCTCAGCCGCGGGCAGATAGTTCCGGAGGAGAAGATACTCGAGATAGCCGAGGCGTTCATGAATGAAATGAAGCTGCCGGAGTGCGTTGAGTGGGAGAAGATTTAAAATATGCCGTTTGATTTCAAAAAGGAATATAAAGAGTTTTATATGCCGCCAAGAAAGCCGGGTATTGTCAACATTCCCAAGATGAACTATATTGCAGTTCGCGGGACGGGCGACCCCAACAGCGAAAACGGCGAGTACAAGGAATCCATCGGGCTGCTGTATGCGGTTGCGTTCACTATAAAGATGAGCAAAATGGGCAGCCACAGAATGGCGGGCTATTTTGATTATGTGGTTCCTCCGCTTGAGGGATTCTGGCGGCAGGAAGGTTCGGATTCCATCGACTATTCCTATAAAGAGAAATTTCACTTCATTTCGGCAATCAGGCTTCCTGATTTTGTTACTGCTGATGAATTTAACTGGGCGGTCGGGGAAGCTGCCAGAAAAAAGAAGCTTGACCTTTCCAAAGTGGAGTTCTTTACTTATGATGAAGGGCTGTGCGTGCAGTGCATGCATATCGGTCCATATGACGACGAGCCGAAAACGATAGAAGCGATGCACGAGCATGCGGCACAGAATGGCTGTGTTCCGGATATACGCGCTGAACGCATGCACCATGAAATATATCTTTCAGACCCGCGAAAATGTGCTCCGGAGAGGTTAAAGACTGTTGTTCGCCACCCCGTCAAGTTGGGTGAGCGTTAAGAATAAGCAGGAACAGAGGACAAAAGAATGAGACTTTCAGACAAGTGGCAGGACTACTGCCTTATCGACACATCAGACGGCGAACGGCTGGAGCGCTGGGGCGACGTCACCCTTATCCGCCCCGACCCGCAGATAATCTGGAAATGCTCCGGCGAGGCTCCTGAGTGGCGCACCGCCCACGCAAAGTACAACCGCTCGTCCTCCGGCGGAGGCTCCTGGGATTACCGCAGGAAGCTCCCGGAGAGCTGGCAGATAAAGTACGGGGAACTCACATTTATGGTGAAGCCCACCGGATTCAAGCACACCGGGCTGTTCCCGGAGCAGGCGGTCAACTGGGACTACTGCATGAACGCTATCCGCGGCGCAGACCGCCCGATAAACGTGCTGAACCTGTTCGCCTACACCGGCGGAGCTACGCTCGCATGCGCTGCGGCGGGAGCCTCCGTGTGCCATGTGGACGCAGTAAAGGGCATGGTTGACTGGGCGCGCACCAACGCGAAGCTGTCCGGGCTTTCGGATAAGCCGATACGCTGGATCGTCGACGACGCGCAGAAGTTCATCAGCCGCGAGATACGCCGCGGGAACCACTACGACGGCATTATACTCGACCCTCCCAGCTATGGCAGGGGAACCAACGGCGAAATGTGGAAGCTGGAGGACTGCATTTACGACCTGATGGAGAGCTGCACGCAGCTCCTTTCGGACAAGCCGCTGTTCGTGCTTCTGAACAGCTACACGACCGGGCTTTCCGCCAGCGTTATGAGCTACCTCCTGCAAATGACCGTCGGTAAGCGGTTCGATATCACGGTGGATTCCCAGGAGATAGGGCTGCCGGTAAAGCAGACCGGTATGCCGCTCCCCGCAGGAAGCACTGCAATAGTACATTTTTGAGATAACGGGTGAATCACTTGAACATTATAGAAGTCGAAAACCTTTGCTTTGATTACATCAGCTACGACGAGGACGGCAAGGAAGTAGGCCGCAATCCGGTGCTGAAGGACGTTTCCCTGTCCGTTCCGGAGGGGCAGTTCCTTGCGGTGCTGGGTCACAACGGCTGCGGAAAATCCACGCTAGCGAAGCACTTCAACGCGATACTCACGCCGACCTCCGGAAAGGTCACGGTCGCGGGCATAGATACCTCCGACGAGGACAAGCTGTTTGATATCCGCCAGACGGTGGGCATGGTGTTCCAGAATCCGGATAACCAGCTCGTTGCTACCATTGTCGAGGAGGACGTTGCGTTCGCGCCGGAGAACATGGGAATTCCGCAGCCGGAAATCCGCCAGCGCGTCGACGACGCACTGAAACAGGTCGATATGTACGAGTACCGCGAGCATGCTCCGCACCAGCTTTCGGGCGGTCAGAAGCAGCGCGTCGCCATCGCGGGAGTTATCGCGATGCAGCCGCGCTGTATCGTCATGGACGAGCCTACCGCAATGCTCGACCCCAAGGGTAGGCGGGAGGTCATGGAGACTATCCACACGCTCAACCGCGAAAAGGGCATAACTGTAGTCCTAATCACGCACTACATGGATGAAGCCGCGCAGGCTGACCGCGTGGTCGTGATGGACGGCGGCAATATCATCATGGACGACATTCCGAAGAAGATTTTCTCACAGGTGAAGAAGCTGCGCTCCGTCGGGCTGGACGTCCCGCAGGTGACTGAGCTGTGCGAGGAGCTTCGCGAGAAGGGCGTGGACATTTCCACGGAAATAATCGGCGAACAGGAGTGCGCAGAGGCTCTGTTCAGCCTCACAAAGGGCAGGAGCGCGGAGATACCTCCGGCGAAGGAAGCCGCCGAGGACGACAAGCGCCCGGTAGTGCTGGAATGCGACAAGGTGACTTACAAGTACAGTATCGGCACCCCGTTTGAAAAGACCGCGGTGAACAGCGTCGACCTGAAGATACGCCAGGGCGAGTTCGTCGGGATAATCGGACACACCGGAAGCGGCAAGTCCACGCTGATACAGCATTTCGACGGGCTTGTGAAGCCGACCTCCGGGCGCGTGCTGGTGGACGGCGCGGACATCTGGAGCAAGGACGTGAATATACGCAGCATACGCTTCAAGGTGGGGCTTGTGTTCCAGTATTCGGAGCACCAGCTCTTTGAGGAGACCGTTGCGAAGGACATCGCCTACGGTCCGAAGAACATGGGACTTTCCGAAGAGGAGATAAATAAGCGCGTCAGGAGCGCCGCCGAGAGCATGGATATCGTCCACCTGCTTGACAGGTCGCCGTTTGAGCTTTCCGGAGGCCAGCAGAGAAGAGCCGCCCTCGCGGGAGTCCTCGCGATGGATCCCGAGGTGCTTATCCTCGACGAGCCGGCGGCGGGTCTCGACCCCAAGGGGCGCGACAAGATTCTCGCGCAGATAAAGAAATATCACGACGAATACGGAAAGACGATACTGCTTGTATCTCACTCGATGGAGGACATTGTGAAGTACGCCGGAAAGGTGCTTGTAATGAACAAGAGCCGCCTGTTCTGCTACGACACGGTGGACAGAGTATTCGCCCGGACGGACGAGCTTGCGAAGATAGGTCTCGACGTTCCGCAGATAACCAGAATGAGCCATATTCTGAAATCCTTAGGCACGGATATCGGGAATGACATCTACACCACACAGAGAGCGGCTGAGCGTCTGCTTCCGCTGATAAGATAAGTAAGGACTAGAACAAAAGATGATAAAGGATATTACGATAGGGCAGTACTTCCCGGGTAATTCGGTCATACACAGGCTCGACAGCCGCGTAAAGCTCGTTCTGGATATACTGTACCTTGTTATTCTGTTTACCGCACAGAGCTACACCGGTCTGCTGCTGGGAATGCTTTTCATGGTGATGTGCTATATGCTGGCGAGGATAAAGCTCGTCATGATTCTGAAAAGCGTGAAGCCTATCCTTCCGCTGATGATTTTCACCGGCATTCTCAACCTGTTTTTCGTCAAGGGTGAAACTCCGCTGTTCAAGTGGGAGTTCATTGAGATATACCCGGAGGGCGTGAATACGGCGCTGTTCATGCTGATACGCGTTATCACGCTTATCGTCGGCATGTCCCTGCTGACCTACACGACCTCCCCGATAATGCTTACCGACGCTATCGAGCGGCTCCTTTCGCCGCTGAAGAAGATACACGTCCCGGTGCACGAGCTTTCAATGATGATGACTATTGCGCTGCGTTTCATTCCGACTCTGGTGGAGGAAACGGACAAGATAATGTCCGCGCAGAAGGCTCGCGGCGCGGAGATGGACACCGGCGGACTTGTCAAGAAGGCAAAGTCGCTGATACCGGTGCTGATACCGCTGTTCGTTTCAGCGTTCAAGCGCGCCAACGAGCTTGCGACCGCGATGGAATGCCGCTGCTACCACGGCGGCGAGGGCCGTACGAGGCTCCGCGTAATGCACACGGCTCCTAGGGATTACGTTGCTATCGGCTGCATGCTGCTGCTTCTGGCGGCGGTCATCGTTATAAACTGCTTCCCGGTTCTGCCGTAACTGCCCAGCGAGGTGAGGATTTGCGAAATTTAAAGGTTTTCATAGCCTACAACGGCGCTGCCTACCACGGATTCCAGCGGCAGGACAACGCTCTGACCGTCCAGGAAGCAGTCGAGAACAGCATAGGAAAGCTGCTCAAGATACCCGCGCCGGTGATCTACGGCTGCTCCCGGACGGATACCGGAGTGCATGCGCGGCAGTTCTGCTTCAACGTCCACGTTGACAGCAGGATACCCTGCGAAGGTTTCGTGAAAGGAATGAACACGCTGCTTCCGCCGGATATCGCGGTGCTTTCCTGCGAGGACGCCCCGGAGGACTTCCACGCGAGATACTGCACAAAAAGCAAGGAATATGTATACCTCATCGCGAATACCGTTCAGAGGGACGTTTTTTTGCAGAACCTTGCGTACCACTACCCCTATCCGCTCGACCTTGATAAGATGAACGAAGCGGCGCGGCTTCTGGTCGGGGAGCACGATTTCGCGGCGTTCTGCCGGGCGGAGGGAAAGGCGCGCATGAAGTCCACCGTGAGGGAGATATACAGCTTCACGGCTTCAATGAAGGAGGACGACGTGTGCGAGCTGAGGATAAGCGGCAGCGGATTCCTGTACAATATGGTGAGGATATGCGCGGGAACGCTCATCTATATAAACGAAGGTAAGCTAACCACCGACGACATAAGGCGGGCGCTCCAGACCGGAGACCGCAGCCTTGCAGGCAAGACGCTCCCGCCGGAGGGTCTGTACCTCAACCGTGTAATATATTGACCGATGTATAATAGCTTGGGGAAGGCTGGTGCAGAAGTACAGAATGGATAAAAGAAACGACATAAACGAGTTCAGAAAAAAGCGGAGGTTCAGAAGGGTAAGGCTCAACATAGCCATACTTGTGCTGTTCGGGCTTATCGCCCTGTTCATCGTGCTCAACTGGGGAAAGATAATAGCTCCGCTGAAGGACGCCGCGCTTGACGTCGGCAAAGGCGGCTTTCCGGTCGACCTGCCGGGAAGCACCGATTATGTCCTTGACGAGCTGGGCGACAATTTCTGCCTGCTGACGGATACCTACTTCTATACCTACAACTCAGACGGCGCGATGATAACCAGCGCCCAGCACGGACTGCAGTCCCCGGCGCTGTCGAGCAACTCCCGGCGCGCGCTCATCTACGACCGCAACGGCAGGGAGCTTCAGCTCTATAACCGCTCCGGCGAGATATTCAGCACCGCCACCGAAGATACGATAGACTTCGCGCAGGTAAGCAACGGCGAGCGCAGCGCGGTGGTCACGAAGTCCTCAAAATATTCCAACTGTCTGTTCGTTTTCAACGGGGAGGGTCAGCAGATATTCCGCTGGGCTTCGCCGCTGTACCTCATCGACCGGGTGGTGTTCTCGCAGGACGACAGCAGCATTTTCGCGGCGGTCTGCGGCGCGGACAACGGCGAGCTAGAGTACAGGCTGCTGCGCTTCGACCTTGACAACGCGGAGGGCAGCGTCTGGGAGACCTACCTCGGGAATCACATGGTGTTTTCGCTGGAGCAGTCCGGTAAGGCGCTGTTCGCAGTTACCGCCGGCGGAGCGTACATTCTCGACACGGATACCGGCGGCATCTCGGCTCAGACGGAGTTCATCAAGAACGTTTCTCAGATACCCGGCGGGGAGCTACATGCGGTGATGTTCAGCGACAGCGCTGGAGGAAAAGTCCTGACGGTCTACAACGATACGCTGGAAGCGACCGCCGCTGCCGGACTTCAGAACGTCACCAGGGTGCGCGCTGAAGGAAAGAATGTGTATTCCCTCAGCAAGCGCACTTTAACAGTGTTCGACGATGGACTGAACGTAGTCTCCGAAAAGGAGCTGCAGGACGATTACTCAGACATGCTTGTTATAGGAAGCAGCGCCTATCTGCTTGGCTACAACACCGTTCAGAAGGTGGATCTTACTTGATTAAGGAGGCTGTTTATGGGATCGCAGTTTGCGATAGTTTATGATATATTGATCGCGGTAGTTCTCGTGTTCGCAATATTCAGCGGGGCAAAGCGCGGATTCGTCAGCGCGGTCGTTGGAATTGCGGCCGTGTTCGTTGGATTCTTCTGCGCGATGACGTTCAGCGCTCCGCTTACGGAGCTTGTGTATACCTCGATGGTCGAGAAGCCGCTCACCGAGGCGGTCAGCCAGACCCTCGACGACAATATGAGCAGCATAACGCTCAGCGGGCTTTCAGGAATGGATTTCGACAGCGTGAAGATCTCCGGGACGCCGGTTTCTGAGATAACTCCGGATTACTCCGGAACCGATAAGGTCGTGATCGACCTTTCAAACGTAGATCTCAGCGGTACAGGCTTTGAAAGCGCAGACCTCAGCAAGTTCGGATTCGGCAGCAGCGAGGACTACGCCCACATGAACGGCAAAACGGCTGAGTTCACCATGGCGGATATCAACGCGTACGGGCTTGGAAAACTCGCGACAGCACAGGTCATCGCAGTGAAGCTGGCCGCAAGCCCGATGATAAGCGGCATTCAGGAGTACGTCGGCATTATCGGGGGATTATTCCCGGCTCAGTTCCAGGATATCTCCCAGGGTATCAGCGACGGTGAGATATCAATGGTAAGGTCGCTTGTGCTGACTATGATAGACTGCTCGTCGTCGGTCAAGAGCGCGGTGATCGATCATATGCTCCGTCCGGCGTTCACGCTGGTGATGAAAACCATTTTCTTCGCGGTCATCTTCATTGTGGTTAGCTGCGTTCTGGATATAGTCGCGCGGCTGCTCAAGGTGGTCAACAAGGTGCCGGTCATCGGCAGCGTCAACGGACTGCTCGGCGGCGTCTGCGGAGCTGTCAGCGGACTTATCTCGATATGCGTTATCTGCATTCTCGTGCGGTTCATCGTTACGCTCAGCGGCGGAAATGTTCTGCTGCTCAACGATACCGCGATTGATTCGACTTTCATTTTCAGGTATTTCTACAACTTTGAATTCCTGAATTTTCTGACATAAAGTGCAGCCAGGCTGCGATTTCATGCAAAGGTGGTATAAACTATGATGATGTGTTCCAGATGCAAGAAGCGTCCCGCGGTGGTGTTCATATCCTCAATGCAGGGTACCGAGCGCCGCAACGAGGGTCTGTGCCTGAGATGCGCCAAGGAAATGGGGCTTCCGCAGGTCGACGAGTACCTCAAGCAGATGGGGATTTCCGAGGAGGATTTTGAGAACGCCTACGATTCCATGTTTGACGAAAACGGCAATCCCGATCCGGAATTGCTCAAGAATATAGGCTTTGAGGACATCACGAACGGATTCAAGCCGCACGACTCCGACACGGACGATGATGACTCCGAAGATGACGTTGATGACTCCGACGACCCGGACAAGAAGGACGAACTGTTCCAGAAGGGCGGGGCAAACACCATGCCGGAGTTCTTCAAGAAGATGTTCGAGCCGTTCGAGGGCGCTCTCAGCAAGGACGATATGGATAAGCTGAACGAGGAAGCGAAAGCGAAGTCCCCGAAGAAAAAGCAGGAAAAGACCGACAAGAAGCGCAGAACTCTTGAAACATTCTGCACAAACCTCACCCGCCGTGCAAAGGATGGTAAAATCGACCGCATTATCGGCAGGGACAAGGAGATCGGCAGAGTTATCCAGATACTTTCCCGCAGGACTAAGAACAATCCCTGCCTTATCGGCGAACCAGGCGTCGGAAAGACCGCCATTGCCGAGGGTATCGCGCTGAAGCTTGCAAGCGGGGACGTTCCGTTCAGGCTCCAGGGCAAGGAGCTTTACCTGCTCGATCTTACCGCGCTTGTAGCGGGGACGCAGTTCAGAGGTCAGTTTGAGAGCCGCGTGAAGTCCCTTATCGACGAGGTAAAGAACGCCGGAAACGTTATCCTGTTCATCGACGAGGTACACAACCTGGTCGGCACCGGAGATTCCGAGGGAACCATGAACGCCGGAAACATGTTCAAGCCGGCGCTTTCCCGCGGGGAACTCCAGGTTATAGGCGCGACCACGTTCAACGAGTACCGCAAGTACATCGAGAAGGACAGCGCGCTGGAGCGCCGCTTCCAGCCGGTAACGGTCAACGAGCCGTCCATCGAGGACACTGTGAAGCTGCTTGAGGGCATCAAGGAATACTACGAGGAGCACCACAAGGTGAAGGTTTCCCCGGAGATAACGCGTATGTGCGCGGTGCTTTCGGAGCGCTATATCAACGACAGATTCCTGCCTGACAAGGCTATCGACCTGCTGGACGAATCCTGCGCCTGCGCAAGTCTTGGAAGCCCGGCGATAACCGAGTACGAAAAGCTGAAATCCAAGCTGGCGGAACTTCGCGTGGACGAGAGCAAACTCGCGGAAGCAAGCGACAAGGACTACGAAAAGATGGCGGAGATCAAAATGCAGATCGCACAGACCTCCGACAGCATTGACAAGATAAAGAAGGAAGCCGAGAACGTTCAGGTCACGATGGAGGATCTTTCCAAGGTCATCGAGCTGTGGACCGGAATTCCCGCCAACAAGATACAGGAGGCGGAATACAAGCGTATCGGTACGCTGGAGCAGCACCTCAAGGAGCACGTTATCGGTCAGGACGAGGCGTGCGAGCTGGTCGCAAAGGCTATAAAGCGCACCAGGGTTCAGCTCACGGAGCGCCGCAGACCCGCTTCGTTCATCTTCGTAGGTCCGACCGGCGTCGGCAAGACCGAGCTTGTTAAAGTTCTGGCAAGCGAGATGTTCGACACCGTAGAGCCGCTCATCAGGCTTGATATGTCGGAGTTCATGGAGAAGCACAGCGTGTCCAAGATAATCGGTTCGCCTCCCGGATACGTTGGCTACGACGAGGCGGGTCAGCTCACTGAAAAGGTACGCCGCAAGCCCTATTCCGTGATACTTTTCGATGAGATAGAGAAGGCTCACCCCGACGTAATGAATATACTGCTCCAGATACTCGACGAGGGCAAAATAAACGACGCGCACGGCCGCTCCGTAAGCTTTGAAAACACTATCATCTGCATGACCTCCAACGCGGGAAGCTCCACCGGAACAAACAGCGTTGGATTCACAAAGACCGAGGGCGATATCAGCAAGGAGCGCGCAATGAAGGGACTCCGCGACTTCCTCAGACCGGAGTTCATCGCCCGCGTGGACGAGATCATTGTTTTCCACCCGTTAACAGTTGAGAACTACGCGGAGATCGCGAAGCTTATGCTGCACGAGCTGGAGGCTCCGCTCGCGGAGAAGAAAATCGCGCTCCGCATCACCGACGACGCGTACAAGGCTGTGGCTCAGAAGGCGTTCGGCGGGAAGTACGGCGGCAGAGATATCCGCCGCGTGATCCGCAGCGACATCGAGGATAAAATCGCAGAGCTGATAATCGACCACGCAGAGAAGCCGCTTTCCGAAATAAGCATAGGCTCGCAGGACGGCGAGATAACAGTGGACGGCAAGTAAGCGCATGAGTACGATACTAATTACCGGCGGAACCGGCGCCATCGGAAGCGCCATCGCTGCAGAATTCGCGGCGACGGACGACGTGGTGTTCACCTATAATTCCCGGGCGGACGAGGCTCAGCGGCTCTGCGGAGAGCTGCGCTGCTCGGCGGTGCGCTGCGATGTCGCGGATTACGCTTCCTGCGAGGCGGCGGCGGAAAAGGTTCTGAAGGACTACGGCAGGATAGACGTGCTGGTAAATAATGCGGGGATATCGCAGATAAAGCTGTTTACCGATATTACTCCGGAGGACTGGCAGCGCGTTATGAATGTCAATTTGAACGGCGTTTACAATATGACCCACGCCGTAATACGCTCAATGATAAACCGCAAAAGCGGCGCGGTCGTGAATGTGTCCTCGGTCTGGGGAGTTTACGGCGGCGCGTGCGAGAGCGCGTATTCAGCGGCTAAGGCAGGGGTCGTCGGGCTTACGAAGGCTCTTGCCAGGGAGCTTGGAGCCTCCGGGATAACCGTGAACGCGGTCGCGCCTGGGGTTATCGACAGCCCGATGAACAGTTCGCACCTCAACGCCGAGGAACTAAGAGAGCTTGCAGACCAGACTCCTGTGTGCCGCCTCGGGAAGCCTTCGGAGGTTGCGAAGGCAGTCAGGGCGCTGGCTGAGAACCGTTTTATAACCGGTCAGGTGCTCGGCGTGGACGGCGGTTTCTGCTGAGCGATTTCCAGTGACGTTAAACTGGTTTAACATTTTGCCTAAAAATTCACAAAGATATGCTTTATGTTTTGTCAAAAAAAACACAATGTTTTCGGTTGAATTTTTTCGCAAAATATAGTATAATAAATTTGATTTGAAAATCCGAACGGCGATTTCGGCAAAAAAGGAGACTTAATATGAACATCGCTTTATCCATTCTGTCGGCTGCGGCTTCAGCGGAAGCGGCTGGCACAGCAGAAGCGTACTCCGGACCGTGGGAAAACGTCTATAATGCTGTTCACTCTACTGCTGAGGCGGTAACTGAGGAAGCTCAGGGCGTAGTTGACCGTATCCAGGGACTGGGAGACGCACATGCACAGCTTGCTGACCCGGATTACTGGGGTTCCGTGGGCATTATCACCCTGACCGGTATACTTGTTGTATTCTTTATTCTCGCTATCCTTATCTTCCTGTTCTGGGCACTGGGCAAGACATTCCAGACCATCGACAAGAACAGGGCTGCAAAGGCTGAGGCTGCCAAGAAGGCTGCCGCTCCTGCGCCTGCCGCTGCTCCCGCTGCCGTTGAGGAGATCGTTGAGGAAGACGATAACGACGATGAGATAATGGCTGTTATCAGTGCGGCTATCGCTGCTTACGCCGAGGAAGAGGGAACCTCCTACACTATCCGCGACGTAAAGAAGCGCGACAAGAGAGCGCGCTCCGCGTGGAGCCTTGCCGGAATCGGCGAGAATACGCGCCCGTTCTGAGAACAGACAGAAAGGAAAATTGAAGCATGGAAATATTTGTTGATACCATAAAATCGCTCGCGTCGACCTCCGGCTTTGCAGGCTTCGGAGTAGAAAACGGCTGGCAGAGCATAATTATGATTCTGCTTTCCTTCGTCCTGTTCTATCTGGCGATCAAAAAGCAGTACGAGCCGCTGCTGATGCTTCCTATCGCATTCGGTATGCTGCTCACGAATCTTCCGTTCAGCGGACTTTATCACGCTGAGCTGTGGAATCCTTCCACCAACCCCTATTTTGCTCCTGAATACGTTCAGGAGGGCGCGAACCTTCTGATAACCTACACTAAGGAAGTCAGCCTTGACTATGGCAAGGTGCTTCACGAGGGCGGTCTGCTGGATATGCTCTACCTCGGCGTTAAGCTCGGTATCTATCCGCCTATCATCTTCCTCGGCATCGGCGCTATGACCGACTTCGGCCCGCTGATCGCAAACCCGAAGAGCTTCCTGCTCGGCGCTGCCGCACAGGGCGGTATCTTCTTCACCTTCCTCGGCGCATGCGCTATCAACGCGCTCGGTCTCGGCGACGGGTTCTCGCTGAAGCAGGCTGCCTCCATTGCCATCATCGGCGGTGCGGACGGTCCTACAGCGATCTTCCTTACTTCCAGACTTGCTCCTGAGCTACTCGGCTCCATTGCGGTCGCTGCTTACTCGTACATGGCTCTGGTTCCGGTAATTCAGCCGCCTATCATGAAGCTTCTCACGACCAAGAAGGAGCGCGAGGTCAAGATGGGTCAGCTCCGTCAGGTTTCCAAGCTCGAGAAGATAGTATTCCCGATCGCGGTTACAGTTATCGTTTCTCTCATCGTTCCGGACTCTGCTTCCCTTGTTGGTATGCTTATGCTCGGTAACCTGATGAAGGAATCCGGCGTTTGCGACCGTCTCGTAAAGACAGCTACAAACGAACTTATGAACATTATCACGATCTTCCTCGGCGTTACTGTCGGCGCTACCGCAGTTGCCCAGAACTTCCTCAAGGTCGACACACTGCTCATCATCGCGCTCGGTCTTATCGCGTTCTGCATAGGTACTGCATGCGGCGTTCTGCTGGGCAAGCTGATGTACCTCCTCTCCGGCGGAAAGATCAACCCGCTGATCGGTTCCGCTGGCGTTTCCGCGGTTCCTATGGCAGCGCGTGTTTCCCAGAAGGTCGGTCAGGAGACCAACCCCTCCAACTTCCTTCTCATGCATGCCATGGGTCCGAACGTTGCAGGCGTTATCGGTTCCGCAGTTGCGGCGGGCGTTCTGTTGAGCGTTCTTGGCTAATTCGGATTATAAAGGCGGTCTGGTTTTCAGGCCGTCTTTTTCTGTGCGGAAAATACATGTTAGATATATGCAAAAAAGATATTGAAAAAGGACGTAAAAAGTGGTATAATAGACACAATAAAGAACAGGAAAGGTGATCAATTTGAACCAGAGATTCAACCATCTAATCGACATGGACGACTACAGCGTTTCACAGTGGAACGCGATGGTCAAGCTTGCTGAGGACATCATGCGCCGTCCGGAGAGCTACGCGGACAAATGCCGCGGAAAAATCATGGCAACACTTTTCTATGAGCCTTCCACACGCACGCAGATGAGCTTCCAGACCGCTATGATACGCCTGGGCGGAAGCATCATCGGATTTGATAATCCTGGAAATTCCTCGGTGTCGAAGGGCGAAAATCTGAAGGACACCATTAAAATAGTCAGCAACTATGCGGACGTGCTTGTTATGCGCCACAATCAGGAAGGCGCGGCGCGGGCTGCGGCTCTTTCGGCTGACTGCCCGGTCATCAACGCCGGCGACGGAGGTCATCTCCACCCGACCCAGACCCTCACGGATCTTCTGACCCTTAAAACCGAGCTAGGACGTCTGGATAACCTGACCGTTGGGCTGTGCGGAGACCTGAAGTACGGCAGAACGGTACACTCGATATTAAAGGCTCTTTCCTGCTACAAGAACAACAAGTTCATTCTTATTTCAACGCCTTCCCTGGCGCTTCCGCAGTACATTAAGGACGTGCTCCATGCCCGCGGCTGCGAGTTCAAGGAGGCTGCCACCATTGAAGAAGCGATCGGCGAGTGCGACATGCTCTACATGACGCGTATCCAGCAGGAGCGCTTCGCAAGCCGGGAAGAGTACGAGAAGCAGAAGGGCGTTTACATTCTGACCCGCGAGAAAATGCAGCTTGCGAAAAAGAACATGATAGTAATGCACCCGCTTCCCAGGGTCAACGAGATAGAAGTAGAAATCGACGACGACCCGCGCGCGGCGTATTTCCGCCAGGCAAAGTGCGGAATGTACGTCAGAATGGCGCTGATACTCATGACGCTGAACAACACGATCACCGCAAATCCGCTGCTGACTGGTCAGGTCCATCATGAATGCCGCTGCACGAATCCTCGCTGCATTACCCAGACCGAGCATTATCTGCCGCACAGCTTCCGCAAGTACGGCGATATAATGATCTGCGAGTACTGCGACGAGCGAATCCTGCTAAAGTAAAAAATGCGTGCCGCCCCGCAAAAAGGGCGGCTTTTGGCTATGGAGGTAAGATGGTAAAGGAAAGAACGGTTTTCGAAAAATACCGGAGTGAGAGAAGCGCCGAGCTTGTGCTGGCGTGTCTGGCTTCGCGGCACTCCGTCAGCGCGGTGCTTTATGATACGGCGCTTGAAAGACGGTTCGCCCGGGCGGTGACGTTCGGAATAACTCTCACGAATGAGAATGCGGTCGAGGTCGTTTCGGCGCTTATAGTACGGCTGCTCCGGGAGGGCGCGGTTCCTGGAAATGCCGTTAAACGGCTTGGGTTCGCGGCTCCCGCCGACATTACGATGGCTGTGGAAGAGCTGCTTTCTCCGTCTGATATTTTTCTGCCGCCGGACATCGAAATAACTATTCTGCCAATGCTTTCAGGCGGGGCAGGAGGGGATTTCACGGCGGTTCTGGCGGCGGCGATCCAGCAGGAAGGCAGTGTTATCGCGGCGGATGTGACTGGCTCACTGAGAATGGCGGCGGTTTCCGGCGACAAGATGATGTTCGCGGAGATACCCCTGAAGGGAGGGCTTGACGGCACGGCTCTTGAAAGCGGAATGCCGCTGGAGTCTGGCGCAATCGAGCTTCTCGACCGGGAGAAGGACGGAACAATCTGCTACAGCGTCGCGGGCGACGTCGACAGCATGGGAATCTCTGCGGCAGCGGCGGCTAATGCGGTCAGAGTCATGCTGGACGCCGGGGCGCTTGACAGCGACGGCATCATGACCGACCGCGACCTGTTCTACATCGGCGAGGATTTCTACATTTCGCAGGCGGACGTCAGGGCTGTGCAGTCTGATAAGGCTTCCATACGGGCGGGACTGGAGCTTTTCGGCGAAACCGCGTCGGAACTTGGCTCTTTCGGGCGCATGGTGGTTTCCGGAGAAGCGTTTGGCTCGGAACGCGGCGCGGCGGTTATGGCGGGTCTAGGTGCGGTTCCGAAGGGGCTTGCGGAGAAGTACGGCTGGTGCAGGCTTCCGGGCGAACAGGGTGTTATCGACTGCCTTGTTCAGCCGCAGCTTCTGGAGAGAGTACACGCGCTGTGCGATTCGGCCGAGGACGTTTCGCACCGGCTCTACGCGGAATTTGACGAACTATACATAAAAAACTTGGGATTTTAGGCAATTTTGTATGAAATGTTTGCGAAAAGGTCTTGATTTTTTTCTTTAAAGATGGTATAATATTAAAGCATTTAGTATCCGTTATTCTGCGTTTTTGCGGAATAATGTGTGTTAATGCGCGGCGCTAAGCCAAACATTAAAAACGGACAGTCCGCTGTTATCGGGGTTTTCCCGGCACTTTTGTGTACGAATAAGTCGTTATCAAGAATGTCCGAAAAATCAGGAGGAAAATTATGGACGCATTAAAACTCATTGAGCAGGGCAGCATGAAGGCTGAGGCTCCCAAGATCGAGATCGGCGACCTCGTAAAGGTTCACGTTAAGATCAAGGAAGGCGAGAAGTTCCGTATCCAGGTATTCGAGGGTACTGTTATCGCTAAGAAGCACGGCGGAATCAACGAGACTTTCACCGTTAGACGTGTAGCTCACGGCTGCGGTATTGAGAGAGTATTCCCGCTGCATTCTCCGACAGTTGAGAAGGTAGAGCTCGTTAGAAACGGTAAGGTTCGCAGAGCTAAGCTGTACTACCTCCGCGACAGAGTTGGTAAGGCTGCTAAGGTTAAGTCCAAGGTTTAATTCGTTAAACCAAATTCCCCATTCATGCAACGCTCCGCTTCGGCGGGGCTTAGCGTGGATATTGAGAAAGAGTATGTGCAATGTCTGATAACGAGAATCTGGAAGAGAAGTCTGGTACTGAAGAGCTGAAGCAGAAACAGGCGGATCACCGTCCTCTAATCGAAAAGGCAGCAGAGGCGGCTTCTGATATTGAAAAGGCTTCATACAAGCCTTTCGCGGGCGCGCTCGACTGGGCTGGAAGCCTTGTTTATGCCGTGCTTGCGATGCTTCTGCTGAATCTGTTCGTGTTCAGGTCGATAACCGTTGACGGCGAATCAATGATGAATACACTGCAGAATAATGACAGGGTGCTTTCCACCAACTTCTTCTATACTCCCAGCAGGGGAGATATCGTTGTGCTCGAGGCCGACAGGATCCCGAACCAGGCAACAATGAACTACGGAGAGCCTATCATCAAGCGAGTTATCGCACTTGAGGGCGATACAATCAAGTTTGACTTTGAGAATGGGCAGGTGTTCCTCAAGAAGGCTGGCGAGACTGAGTTCGAGCTGCTTGACGAGGACTACATCGCCGCTCCGACAGTTGCAAAGCTCGACCGGCATTCCGGCGAGGAGCATGTGGTTCCGGAGCACTGCGTGTTCGTCATGGGCGATAACAGAAACCGCTCGCTTGACAGCCGCAGCCTTATGCTTGGAGATGTTGACACAGATTTGATCATGGGCAGAGCGTTTGTACGCCTGTTCCCGATAAAGAATTTTGCATGGCTATGAATGATGTAGGAAATATCCAGTGGTTCCCGGGGCATATGACCAAAACGAAGCGGCTTATTGAGGCTGACCTCAAGATGGTCGACGCGGTTGTGGAGATCACGGACGCAAGAATCCCGGAAAGCAGCAGGAATCCTATACTGGACGATCTGGTCAAGGATAAGCCCCGCATTATTCTGATGAACAAGTGCGATTACGCCGATGAGAATGCCACCAGACTCTGGAAGCAGTACTATGAGAAGCGCGGGATACGTGTGCTCACATGCGACTGCCGAAGCGGCAAGGGGCTGAATCGGTTTTTACCGGAGGTCAAAACGCTGCTTGCCGACCTCATCGAGCGCCGTAAAAAGCGCGGAATGATCGGAAAAGCGCTCAGGCTGATGGTCGTGGGGATCCCGAATGTGGGAAAAAGCTCGTTCATCAACAGAATGGCGAAAACCAAGAAAACCAAGGTGGGCGATAAGCCCGGCGTTACCCGCGGCAAGCAGTGGGTTTCCATCGACAAAGATGTTGAACTGCTGGACATGCCGGGTATTCTATGGCCGAAGTTTGACGATCAGACTGCGGCTCAGCGGCTTGCGTTCACAGGGGCGATAAAAGATGATGTTATGGACACGGAAGCGCTTGCAAGGGCGCTGGGGGAGGTTCTGAGGGAGAAATACCCGGAGCTTCTGAACGCGCGCTACAAGCTGTCCGGCGAGCCGGATATCCTGACGGATATCGCAAAGGCGCGCGGAATGCTCGTTTCCGGAGGTGTTCCGGATACCGAGAGGGCGGCGGCAACGTTTCTTGACGAATACAGAGGTGGACGAATTGGCAGGATCACCCTCGAACTTCCGGCAAAATGAGCCGGAACAGCTTACATTGATTGACGCGGAAAACGAGCCTGACCTTTTCGGCTTTGACAGCGCGATAAGGTCGGAATGCGGCGTTGTCTGCGGGATTGACGAAGCTGGTCGGGGTCCGCTTGCCGGCGATGTTTTCGCGGCTGCGGTTATTTTTGACGAGGGAGTTTTCGTCGAGGGTATAAACGACAGCAAGAAGCTGACAGAGAAAAAGCGCGAGGCGCTTTTCGATGAGATAATCTCGAAAGCGCGTGCGTACTGCATAGCAAGCGCCAGCGTTGAGGAGATAGAACGGCTGAACATACTTCAGGCGGATTTCCTTGCGATGGAGCGGGCTTACAGCGGTCTCGGTGTGAAAGCCGGGATCGTGCTTGTCGACGGAAACCAGCTTCCGGCGATGGACGTGCAGATGCGTTACGTTATAAAGGGCGACGCAAAGTCTGCGAGTATCGCGGCGGCTTCCATTCTGGCGAAGGTGTCCAGGGACAGATACATGAAGCAGATGGCGGAGAAATATCCGCAGTATGGCTTTGAAAAGCACAAGGGCTACGGAACCAAGGCGCACTACGCTGCGGTCGACGAGTTCGGATTGTGCGAAATACACAGGAAGTCCTTCTTTAAGAAGTACTTCGAACAGCGTGAGAAACATGGATAAGCGCGATAATCAGGCGAAGGGCAGGCTGGGCGAGGACGCCGTGTGCGCTCTGCTTGAGCAGCGCGGTCATGAGATACTTGCGCGGAACTATCACAGGCGCTGCGGCGAGGTCGACGTGATCTCGAAATGCGGCGGATTCGTGGTTTTTACTGAGGTCAAGGCACGGAAGCGCGGGAGCATGGTCTCCGGGCTTGAGGCGGTGGATCGCCGCAAGCAGGTCAGAATCATACTGACGGCGGATCTGTGGCTTACTGATAATGATACCGGACTTCAGCCGAGGTACGATATCGCCGAGGTCACGCTTGCGGGGGAACCTCCCCGGGTGGTGGATATCCGCGTCTACGAGGACGCATTCACTACCGATGGCGTTTACACGGTCAACTAAGCAGAAAACAGTCTATGAAAGGACGATAACAATGAATTACAGAAGCACGAGAAACTCTGCCCTGAATGTGACTAGCGCGCACGCTATCACCAAAGGTCTCTCAGACGAGGGAGGTCTGTATGTTCCCGAGAGCATTCCTCAGCTCAGCAAGGACGAGATCCTTGCAATGTGCGACATGAGCTATGCCGACAGGGCTTTCGAGGTTTTCAGCCGTCTGCTGACAGACTTCAACGCTGACGAGATCCGTCACTGCGTGGATTCTGCGTACAACGACAAGAACTTCGATTCCAACAACATCGCTGAGCTTGCAAAGCTCATTCCCGGCACATATGTGCTTGAGCTGTGGCATGGGCCGACCTGCGCATTCAAGGATATGGCGCTCCAGATCCTGCCTTATCTGCTGACTACTTCTGCAAAGAAGACCGTTGACGGAAAGCAGATCGCTATTCTTGTTGCGACCTCCGGCGATACCGGCAAGGCTGCTCTCGAGGGCTTCAAGGACGTTGACGGCACGAGCATTTCCGTGTTCTACCCTGAGGACGGCGTAAGCAAGATGCAGAAGCGCCAGATGACCACTCAGGAAGGCAAGAACGTCAATGTTTGCGCTGTAAAGGGCAACTTCGATGACTGCCAGAACGGCGTTAAGGCTATCTTCACTGATAAGGCCATCGCCGACAGACTTGCAAAGAACAATATCCTGCTGTCCAGCGCTAACTCCATCAACTGGGGCAGACTGGCTCCGCAGATCGTTTACTACGTTTCTACATACGCAGAGCTGCTCAAGAACAAGGAGATCGAATACGGCGAGAAGATCAACGTAGTCGTTCCTACCGGAAACTTCGGCAATATCCTTGCGGCTTACTATGCAAAGCTGATGGGTATTCCGGTAAACAAGCTAATCTGCGCTTCTAACAGTAACAACGTACTGACTGATTTCATCAACACAGGCGTTTACGACAGAAACAGAAAGTTCTACACAACTGTTTCCCCGTCTATGGATATCCTGATCTCCTCCAACCTGGAGCGTCTGCTGTATCACCTTTCCGGCGACAACGACGCTGTTATCAACGACTGGTTCGGCAAGCTCAAGACCGATGGAAGGTACGAGATCTCCGCTGATGTAAAGACGAAGATCGGCGAGCTGTTCTGGGCTGGCTGCTGCTCCGACGCTGAGACCAAGGCAGAGATCAAGTCCACATTTGAGAATTACAACTACCTGCTCGACACGCATACCGCTGTCGCTGTCAAGGTTTATGAGGACTATAAGAAGGCAACCGGCGATGATACCAAGACCGTTATCGCTTCCACCGCTAACCCCTATAAGTTCAGCGGCGCAGTTTACGAAGCAATCGGCGGCACTCCCGTTGAGGACGAGTGGAAGAACATCGCTGAGCTTGAGGCAAAGACCGGCACAAAGATGCCTGCGCCTCTTGCAGCCACCAAGAACAAGGAGATCCGCTTCACAGGCTCCGTTGAAAAGCAGGAGATGCCTGAAGTGGTTTGCAGCTTCCTGAAGTCCTGATGGTTCAGAACGGAGGCTGACATTGCTTTACACAATAGGCGACCTTCACTTATCGCTCGGCACTGACAAGCCGATGGATATTTTTCCCGGGTGGGGAAATCATGTTGAAAAGATCGAAGCCAACTGGAACAGCAAGATCACCGATGAAGATACGGTCGTCCTGCTGGGCGACCACTCCTGGGCGCTGAAGCTGGAAGAGAGCTACAAGGATCTCGAGTTTATCCACTCGAAGCTGCGGGGTCAGAAAATTTTCGTCAAGGGCAACCACGATTTGTGGTGGTCCACGATGAACAAGATCACAAAGTTTGTGAGCGACAACGGATTCAGCTCGATAAAGTTTCTTTTTAACAATGCATATCTGGTCGAGGGAGCGTCCATCTGCGGCACCAGAGGCTGGATAAGCGAAAACGGCGAGAAGCCGGATATGAAGGTGCTGCTTCGTGAGGCGGGTCGGCTGGAGGCTTCCCTGAAGGAAGGCGTCAAGCTCGGCGGCGAGCTTATTGCTTTCATACATTATCCGCCGATTTACCGCGCGGAAGAAAACGTTTATCTGACCGATGTCCTTCAGCGCTACGGCGTGAAGAGGTGCTACTACGCTCATCTCCACGGTTCGAGCATTAAAGGCTCCATCAACGGCATCAGGAACGGAATAGATTACCGTCTGGTCTCCGCCGACGGTGTGGGTTTCGACCCGGTTTTAATTGAACGCAGATAATACTGCGGATCTGAAAATACGTCCACTTGGACAAGGAAGGAATACAATACCATGGAAATCATTTCCCAGAACAACACAGCGACTAATACTACAGCTATCGAGTTCTCTTTCACCGCAGAGGAGTTTGAGAACGCGATCTCCGCAGCTTACAACAAGAGAAAGAAGAGCATCACTGTCCCCGGCTTCCGCAAGGGCAAGGCTCCCCGCAAGGTTATCGAGGCTCAGTACGGCGAGAGCGTTTTCTATGATGACGCAGTAAACAGTCTGTACAACCAGAATATCGTTGCAGTTATCGACAAGACCGGTCTCGACGTTGTTGACGTTGAGAACACCGAGGTAGTCGAGGTAAGCAAGGAGAACGGCGTTAAGTTCAAGGCTGACATCATCACTAAGCCGGTAGTAGAAATTTCTGACTACAAGGGATTAGAAGTCAAGAAAACGACCAAGACTGTAGATGACGCTGCTGTTGACGCTGAGATCGATAAGATCCGCAACAGAAACGCAAGAAGCATCTCCGTTGAGGACAGAGCAGCTCAGATCGGCGATACCGCTGTTATCGACTTCGAGGGCTTCCTCGACGGCGTAGCTTTTGAGGGCGGCAAGGGTGAGAAGTTCCCGCTGGAGCTTGGTTCCGGTTCCTTTATCCCCGGCTTCGAGGAGCAGGTTGCTGGTAAGAATATCGGCGAGGACTTCGATGTTAACGTAACATTCCCTGAGCACTATCAGGCTGAGAATCTCGCTGGCAAGCCCGCTGTATTCAAGTGCAAGCTGCACGAGATCAAGGGTAAGGAGCTTCCGAACGTTGACGACGAGTTCGTTAAGGATGTAAGCGAGTTCGATACCCTCGACGAGTACAAGGCTGACATCAAGTCCAAGCTTGAGAAGGCAGCCGCTGACGAGGCTTCCACAAACCTCGACAACGCGCTTGTTGACGCAGTTATCGGCAAGATGAAGACTGAGGTTCCGCAGGTTATGTATCAGCGCCGTATCGACGAGATCGTCCGCGAGTGGAGCGCAAGAAACCGCATCAGCGTTGAGGATTACCTTAAGTACACAGGCGTTACCATGGATCAGTTCAGAGCTAACTTCACCGAGGTTGCTAAGCGCCAGGTTGACCTCCGCCTTGCACTCGAGAAGATCGCTGAGCTTGAGAACATCACCGTTTCCGATGAGGACGTTGAGAAGGAATACGCTGATATGGCTGAGCAGTACAAGATGGAAGCTGACAAGATCAAGGCAGCTGTTCCCGCTGACGCTATCAAGAATGACCTCAAGATCGAGAAGGCTCTCGACCTCGTTCGCGATTCCGCTAAGATCGAGGAAGTTACCGAGTAATCACAGCAGCATTACAACGGCTGTCTGGGCGGCTTCGCACAGACAGCCTGCGTATCTTTATGGAAACCGGCACAGGCAGCCGCGCAAGCGGGGAAAGGAGCTTTATGGCTTATATTCCTTATGTAGTAGAGCAGAGCAACCACGGAGAACGTTCCTACGATATTTTCTCCAGGCTTCTTAACGACCGTATCATTCTTCTGCATGATCAGGTCAATTCGGCGACAGCAAGCGTTGTAGTCGCACAGCTCCTCTATCTTGAGGGGCAGGATCCTGACAAGGATATCTACCTGTATATCAACAGCCCCGGAGGGTCTGTTTCTGACGGTATGGCGATCTACGACACCATGCAGTACATCAAGTGCGACGTTTCGACCATCTGCACCGGTATGGCTGCTTCAATGGGTGCTTTCCTGCTTTCTTCCGGCGCTAAGGGTAAGCGTATCGCACTTCCCAACAGTGAAATTATGATCCACCAGCCGCTTATTTCCGGCAGCGGTCTTTCCGGTCAGGTAACTGACATCATGATCCACTCCAACTACCTTCAGAGGACTAAGGAACGTCTGAACCGCATTCTCAGCGAGAACACCGGCAAGGACTACGAGACCATCTGCCGCGACACCGAGCGTGACAACTTCATGTCCGCGGACGAGGCTCTGGAATACGGTCTGATCGACAAGGTTTACAGAAACAGAGCGGATATCAAGTAATTTAACACAGAACGCCCCGGAGGGCTGCCGCTTTCCGGGCGCTTCGCTATTTGAGAGGAATACAGATATTATGATGGTTTGCTCCTTTTGCGGAAAGAGCGAGGATAAAGTACGCCGTATCCTCTACGGAGGTCTTGGCGAAAAATCCGTGATCTGCAACGAGTGCGTGCTCGCTTCCTACAACATGCTTGTGGAAAGCGGCGACATCAAGCCCGGTCGTGCTCCCTCGGCTGTGTCCGACAGCAAGTCCGAGTTCATCTCCAACGGCAGTGAGCTTATGAAGCCCGAGGAGATCAAGGCTTATCTTGATCAGTACATTATCGGACAGGACGAGGCAAAGAAGATCCTCAGCGTGTCCGTTTACAACCACTACAAGAGAACCTTCCTCAACGACGAGGAAGCCGACGATGAAGTAGAGCTTCAGAAGTCCAACGTGCTGCTGCTCGGCCCTACCGGCGTCGGAAAGACAATGCTGGCGCAGTCCCTGGCGAAGCTGCTGAATGTTCCGTTCGCAATCGCGGACGCAACAACGCTGACCCAGGCGGGATATGTTGGCGAGGACGTTGAGAACGTTCTGCTGAGACTCATTCAGGCTGCCGATTACGATATCGAAGCGGCTGAGCGCGGCATAATCTACATCGACGAGATCGACAAGATTTCCAGACGCAGCGAGAATACCTCCATCACACGCGACGTAAGCGGCGAGGGCGTTCAGCAGGCGCTTCTGAAGATCGTCGAGGGTACCATCTCCAACGTACCTCCCCAGGGCGGCAGAAAGCACCCCCACCAGGAGTTCATTCAGATCAACACCAAGAACATACTGTTCATTTGCGGCGGTGCGTTCGAGGGTCTTGAGAAGATGATCGCTTCCAGGGTTTCAAGCTCTGCAATGGGCTTCGGAGCCGAGGTCGCTTCCAAGAAGGAGAAGGAGAGCTACAAGATACTCCACCAGGTAAGCCAGGAGGATCTTGTGAAGTTCGGAATTATCCCCGAACTTATCGGTCGTCTGCCGGTCGTTACCGTGCTTGACGCCCTGGACGAGGACGCCCTGGTGCGTATACTTGACGAGCCGAAGAACGCGCTCATCAAGCAGTACAAGTACCTGTTCAACGCCGACAACATCGACCTTGAGTTCGATCAGGACGCGCTCCGCGCCATCGCGAAGAAGTCCATCGAGCGCAACACGGGTGCGAGAGGTCTGCGCTCCATCGTTGAAGCTACTCTGCGCGACATCATGTTCACCGCGCCCAGCGACGAGACGATAAGCAAGATCACGATCACCGCCGACTGTGTAAACGGTACCGGCGAGCCTGTCATCGAGCATGACAGAAAGAAAAAGCCTGCAAAGAAAGCGGCAAAGAACTGATCGGTAACGGCAGGCAGTGATGTCTGCCGTTTTGTTTTCGGGAGGGAACATGTCGGAAAAAACGGTTTTTGAGCGTATTTATGACGTTGTGCGGAGGATCCCCAGCGGGAAGGTCGCAACCTACGGTCAGATAGCCATGCTCGCCGGGAATCCGCGCTGGGCGAGGGCGGTCGGTTATGCGCTTCATGCGAATCCGGAGCCGGGTGTGATCCCATGTCACCGCGTGCTGAACAGGTTCGGAAAAACAGCTCCGGCGTTCGCTTTCGGCGGCGCCGATAAGCAGGCGGAGCTTCTCAGGGCGGAGGGCGTCGATGTTTCGGTGGAAGGATTTGTTGATCTGGATAGATTCCTCTGGGATGGTTTGTGAGGTTTTATGAAAAAATTATATTGTGAAAAGTGCGGCTGTCAACTTAAAAGGTCGGCGGCGTGCGGGAAGTGCGGAAACATTAATTACCAGCTTTCCGGCGAGCTGAAGAAGCAAAATTCGGTCAGGTTATGGGTGAAAGTTGGCGTGCTTGCGGCAGGCGCTGTCGTTATAACGGCGGCGGTTGTGTTTCCGTCAATGCTCGGGCAGGTTGGTTCAAAGCGGGACATAAAAGCCGCTCAGGCTTACGTTGACGCGAATTATTCCGGCGCGGTGCTGTCGGAAGAGCTGTATTCTCCGGATTTCCTCAGCGTGACCGGCGATAATGGCGCTGTTTTTTCGCTGGACGGCGTGGAGTTCACCGTGATGGCTTCCGGCGGTGAGGTCGTTTCTGACGACCACGATATCGCCTGTGCATTGTCTGAGGCAAGGAAGAACCTGGTCGAGCCGTTCTTCGAGGATTCCCCGGCGAAAATCGAGATGAAGCATAGCTGCCAGCACCTCGAGCCGGGATACATACACGATGTGCGGCTCCCGGTGGAGCAGGTTCGCTGTGTGCTGACTTTTCCGGAGGAGGAAGGCGAGCAGGAGCCATGGAAGGACTATCCGATGTATGAGTTCTACAGGGCTTGGGCGGATTCGGGGCTGGAGTATTACCGCGTGGATATTCATTTCACGGATATCAGCGATAACAAGGATTACTGGTGGGCGCAGTTTTCCGACCATTATCCGGTGGACAGCGCAGATGAAATGTCAGAACGATTTGAGTATATGGGAGGCAACTCATGGTAAAGGAAGTATTCAGGCTGATTTCAAGCGTTGCGCTGCTCGCGGCTGTCATTGTTGGAGTTAAGGCGGCGGACAAGTTCGTTAAGCAGCTCAAGGGTGAAAAGGACGAGGATATAATAGATATCTAAGCTAATTTATTCTTTACAAATAAGTGCAGATATGCTATAATCAAAGAAATCACAGGTGTAATTTCCGGAGGTGTCTATGGCAGTATCTGATCCACATGTTATTGCTGAGTTCATGAACAGCCTTGAAAAAAAACTGGATTTCCTGCGGGAATGCTACGTGCAGGACGGCGGGTTCGGTAAACTCGCGGCGGATTCGGCGGATGCTATGAACGGCGGAAAGTACGCCGCGTTCATATCCGTATGCGATATCAATACACGCGCCTCTGTGTTACGCGGAGCCGGGGATTCACCGGAGGAGGCATGGGAAAGCGCCTGCCGTGCGGCCCGGGAGTACGTCAGGAAAAACGGGCTGAACCCTGCCTGGGTGAAGTCGGATATCACGGTAAGAAGTGAAAAGGTTACGTTCACAAAGCTTGAGGAGCTTATCGCAAAGAGCCGCAACGAGTTCTTCCGGCGCGGAATTTCATTCGACGATGGCATGCAGACGGCGCTCATCGAGGGTGAGATCAACGGCTCGAGGGTCATTACATACAAGGAGCATAAAATAGAGCTGACAAGGGTCAACAAGCGCCTTTCGGCATGCGGTCTGAGGACGCTCACCGCCTTCCCGGAGGAGGTGCGGCTTTTCGACTGCCGCAGCTTCTTCACCGACGGCGGCGGGGTATATCCGCTCTACGAAAGCGGAAACAACTGCGGCAGGCGTATCATCTCGAAATTCGACGACAAGACCGCGCTCGAGGTCATTGAAACGGCGTCGCAGTACCTTGAAAATATGGTGGGGCTGGACGGAAAGTTTGAATACGGATACTACCCGATATTCCACAAGGAGATTCCCGGGTACAATATCCTGCGGCATTCTTCGTCTATCTGGAGCCTTATCTGCTCCTACAGGCTCACGAAGGATAAATTCACGCTGAACCAGATTCAGAAGGCGATAGGGTACATGGTCGCGAACACGTTCAAGAAGTACCCCGACCGCCCCGGCGTGACGAATACGGTCTACCTTGCGGAGAAGTCGAAGGGCGAGGTAAAGGTGGGCGGAAACGCCATCGCGGTGATAATGCTGACGGAATACATGGACGCCACCGGCTCACAGCGGTACAGGACGCTCTGCGAGGAGCTTGGAAACGGCATAATGGAGCTGTTCGACAAGCGCGACGGAAGCTTTTTCCACGTGCTGAATTTTCCCACGCTGTCGCCGAAGGATAAGTTCCGCACCGTGTACTACGACGGCGAGTCTACATTCGCGCTTGCCCGGCTGTACGGGCTTACCGGCGACAAAAAGTGGCTGGACGCCGCCGCGCTCTCCGCTGAGCGTTTTATCCGCGAGGGCTACGAGAAGCACCGCGACCACTGGGTCGCATACGCTATGAACGAGCTTACGAAGCACCTTCCCGAGGATAAGTACCTGAGCTTCGGGCTGAAGAACGCAAACGTGAATCTTGACCGTATCTACAATCAGGACACCACCTACCATACTTACTTGGAGCTGCTGTGCGTAACGTTCGAGATGTATTCCCGCATTCTTGAACAGGGGCTGGAGTGCAGCTACCTTGAAAAGTTCAGGGCTGCGAAGTTCGTGGAAACTATATACCACCGCGCTGATTACATGCTCAACGGCTACGGCTATCCGGAGTTCGTCATGTATCTGAAGTTCCCGGCGTGCGATATGGGCGGGTTCTTTGTGCGGCACGACGGCTTCCGAATGAGAATAGACGATATTCAGCATTTCTGCGGGGCGTACTATTCGTTCTACCGCAATTATGGCAGGCTTGAGGAGCTAAGGAATTCATTCAACAAAGCATAACACGAGGGTTGACAAATGGCACAGGTTTTAAAGGCACCGCAGAATTTCAGGATAACCGGCAGGGACAGGTCTGCCCAGCTCACGTGGGACGAGGTCAGTGGCGCAGCCGGCTACCGTATGTTCTTCTACGACGGCAGCGAGCCGGATAAGGTGTTCAAGACGCGCTACGCGCAGGGCTGCACCAGGGTGATACTCGGCTTCACAAACGGCAGGGAGTACTTTGCGGAGGTCTGCGCTTATTCGGTAAAGGACGGCAGGGAGATGCTCGGCGAGCGCTCGCAGAAAGTCAGATTCGTTCCGATATCGCTTAAGCTTACCGCGCAGAAGGTGGTATGTCTTGACCTCGGCGAGACCGCTCAGCTTTTCTGGGAGGAGGCTAACCGCGTCCCGCAGGCTTCGTTTTCGTCGGACGCTCCGGAGATAGTTCCGGTGGATACGCTCGGGCAGATCACCGGAAAGGCAGAGGGTACGGCGCACATTACGATAACCTCCGAGAACCGCCAGACCTTCGTTACCCGCGTGGAGGTCGGGCGCGGCCTTTCAGTGCGCCGCGAGAAGGCTGTCATGATGTTCACCGGGGATATCATGTGCGCGGTCAAACACCAGCGGCTTGCCTCCGGGCACCAGCACGACTACTTCGATTCGTTCAGGCGGGTCAGGGATATTCTCTCCGGGGCGGACTTCACCGCCGGAGTGCTTGAGACCACCAGTATCGACCGCGCTCCGTTCGAGTTTGAGCAGCTCCGGCTGCTGACCGGCGCGCCTAACTGCAATTCGCCGTCTACTTTTATTTCCGCGGTCGCTGCCGCAGGATTCAACGCGGTCGTCACCGCGAACAACCACAATTCCGACTGCGGCGTTGAGGGGCTGAAGGCGGCCGATTCCGAGATAAGGCGCTGCGGTATGCTCAACATCGGCAGCATGGGGCATTCCCTTGTTATGACCGACGTAAAGGGGATAAAAGTCGCGGTCATCGCTATGACCATGATAACCAACAACACCGGCTGGGACCTCTCAAAGAGCGGTCTGGTCAACCCCGCCGGAATTTACAGCCGCGACTACTTCACCGAGCTTGTGAACAGCGCACGCAGCATGGGCGCTGAATTTATCGCTGCGTATCAGCACTGGGGGAGTATGAACTCCCCGCGGATAAGGAAGGATCAGGCCGAGGAGGCTCAGTTCATGGCGGACGCCGGGGCAGACCTCATCGTAGGCTCCCACCCGCATATGGTCCAGCGATTCAGCTATATCGGCGCGGCGGACGGCAGGCTGGTTCCCTGCGCGTATTCGCTCGGTAACTTCCTCACCACAATGTCGGAGCTCAGCGGAAACCGCGACAGCGCAATACTCCGCGTGGAGCTCACCCGAGGTGCTGACGGGATCTCTGCAAAATACTCCTACATTCCGTGCATGACGGAGGACAGGGACTGGGGCGCTGAGATAGTTCCGGTCAGCCCGCCGCACAGCGCGGAGAGCCGTGCTTCCCTACAGCGCACCAAAGAGGTCATCGGCAAGCGGATCAACTGCTATGCATACCGCCCGAAGGTGTTCCTGAGCGGATCTCCTATGCTCGGAAGGATCTTCACGCAGGGTACGGAATTCCGGCTGGACAAATCCGGGCTGCGGCTCTCGCAGATCTCGCTCGGCTGTACAAAGGCTGCGCCGGAGGGAGCGCTTCCGGATAACGCCGACGAGCGGCTCAGGCTGGATATGAACAAGGATATTGCGGCGGCTGTCAGGGAATCCGCGCCGGATTTCTGCGCGGTGGACTTCTTCGCGGCGGCTTCTGTCGCCGTATGGAAAACTAACGGCGCGCCCGGGGAGGAGTTCTGCTGCTTCACTGATAGCAAAGCGTTCAGGCAGCTTGCGTACTTCACTGTGAACCGCGAGAAATTCACGAAGGTCAACCCGCCGTTCGGCGAAAACATCTGGAAGCCGCTCGTCAAGCGCTATGCGGAGCAGCTCCTTTCGGCTATCCCGAAGGACAGGATAATCCTGTTCCGGCACAGACTCAGCAGCCGCGCTGCGGAACACTCGGAGCTGCGCAACGTTACGCTCCGCAGCAACATCAACAGAACAATGCGCGCTATGGAGGACTACTTCATCACCCTGACCGCCCCGATGACGGTCGACCTTTCCGGCGGCTATTTCATGGAGGGCGGCGACGGCAAGGATTTCGAGCGCGATTACTATCTCGACTGCTACCGCGCTGCAGGTAAGCTCTGCGCCGGCGATGGCAGGACAAGCGTTTACATTCCCGATGAGCAGATATGGTTCGAGCGCGTTATGAAGTACTACCGGAATATGACCGCGCGCTCTTACCAGAACTGGCTGCTGGATATGAACTGCGCCGCCGACCTCCTGATAGCGTACACCTCCGTGGAGTTCGCCGCGAGGAACGGAAGCCGCATTATGCAGCTGAAGCGCGCGGGGAGTACCGAGCTTTCCTCCGTCAGGGAGTTCTTTGCTAGCGACCCCGGCGCCGACGAGGTGGTCAGGGCGGCGGAGATAATCAACGCTCTGCTTGGCGGACACCTTGACAGATCCTACGAGTTTTTCGAGCCTGCATTCCGCGGGAAGTTCAACATCATCAAGAAGATGGTGCGGCTGCTTTCGGCGGAGATCGGCGCTTCGGTCAACGAGGAGAGCGCGGAGCTTGCGTTCCTGCTGCGCGGAAAGCCGCAGATAAAGCGCTACGTTGCTTCGCTCAACCGCATGACTCTGGACATCTGGGGAAGCTGCGTTTCAAGGGAATCTGCGAACCGCAGCAAGGACGCGCACATCGGCACGTACATTTTCAAGCAGGCTCCTATTCTGGCGTTTGAGCCGCCGGTAAAGGCGGAGCTTCCCGACGGCGCGGAGGCGTTCTGCGGAAACAAATGGCGCAGGCGCACATTGCAGGATTCCTTCCTGAGAAGCGGCGACGCAGATATCAAGGGAAGCGAATCACGGTGGATACTCGTGGATATGTACGATCTTATCTGCCGCATGGCAGACTACAAGGGAGGTCTGTTCGAGATTGACGATTTCATCTGCCGGACGGATTTCTACAAGAGCATTCAGAAGGACTGCCAGGAGTGCTACCTCTTTGAGAAGCGCGACATGAAGTACTGCTTCGACAATATGACCCGCTTCGCAAAGATGATACTTGAAAAGTACGGCGAGAACATAATCCTCCTCAAGACTGAGCCGAAGGACAGCTACATCGACCTCGACAACAGGCTCAGGCGCCTTGAGGACGACGGCATGTACGAGATAAAGAAGAAGTTCATCTCGCTGTGCGAGGAGCGCTTCGCGAGCGTTACAGGGTGCTATGTCATCGACATTTCGAAGCATTTCTATGCTTCAGACAGCTTCCCGCTGGGCGGAGCCCACATCGTTCACTACGAGGATGAGTTCTACCGCCAGGCAGGGGAGTATATCAATGAAATAATCAGCGGCAGCAGCCGACACGTGTTCAGCACGGTGGACGACAACTACCTGCTGCTCAGAAATCTCAGGCTCAACAGATAAATTTTTTCCGCTGAAAGGAGGTGGGGTCTGTGGATAAAAAGTTAAGATTTACCGCCGCGCTGCTTGCGCTGATATTACTAAGCGGATGCGCCGCTGACAACAAGCCCGAACAGTCCGAGCCGCAGACCTCCGCTTCCTTTGCGGGCGTTTCTGCGGTTACGCGGGACGCTGAGCCGGAAGTCACCGTGCAGGAGACTTCCGGCGCCGTCGGAACTTCCGATACGTCGGAGGCGGCGTCCAAGGAGGTAAGCTCTGCGGAGGCGGGTTCTTTTGAGAGCGGCTCCGGGCAGGCTCCGGCGGAAATCGAGCATGGAACGGTGCAGGTAAGCGATGAACCGGCTGAAACTGTTTCTGACGTAAGCTCGGTTACGGCGGTCACGACTTCGCAGACTCCGGCTCAGACCGCTCCGTCGGTGGCTGTTACCACTACGGCTGCGGCTACGGAGCCTCCCAAGCCTGTAAAGGTAGTAATACCCGAGGTGAGGGTTCCGCTTTCGCCGGGTAAGGACACCGCTTCCAACGAAAAGGTGCTGGTGGATTACAGCAACCGCTCCGAAGGCTACATCTCGGTATGCTGGAAGGAATCCGGAAAGCGGGTCAAGCTGCGAATGGTATGCGGCGACAAGACCTACGACCACGACGTCGCAGGCGGCGGAGCTGTGGAGTACTTCCCGATAAGCTGCGGCAGCGGGACTTACAAGGTACAGATTTACGAGCAGACCGAGGGCGACAAGTATGCAAAATCGCTTGAGACCGAGTTTTCGGTGAAGCTGCGCAGCGAAACTTCGCCGTTTTTGTATCCGAATAAGTATGTGAATTTTTCGCAGAGCTCCTCGGCGGTGAAAAAAGCTGCGGAGGTCTGCGCGGGGAAATCCGATGAGATAGAGAAGCTGGCGGCTATTTTCGTGTGGGTTACTGACAACGTGGCCTACGACACGCAGCTCGCAGCGACTGTAAAGAGCGGCTACGTTCCCGATCCGGACAGCGTTCTTGCCAAGAGATCGGGGATATGCTACGATTACGCTTCGCTGATGGCGGCTATGGTCAGGTCGCAGGGGATCCCTGCGCGGCTGGTAGTGGGCTATGCGGCGGATAACATCTATCACGCGTGGAACGAGGTCTGGACGGATGAAACCGGCTGGATAACCCCGGAGCTGCTGCTTTCCCAAAAGGGCTACAACATCGTTGACGCGACATTCTACGCGGGTTCTTCAAACAAGGAGAAGATCGCCGATTACATACAGAACAGCGGGAACTACGCCGCGCTGTACTACTATTGAGACCGGAGGAAATTTGAATGAGGGCGAAAAGACTTACATACTCACAGGTGGAATTCCTGTGCGAGCAGCTTGCGATGATACTCGGCTCGGGAATGAGCGTTTCCGAGGGTCTGGGGCTGCTGTGCGCCGATTCTGACGACAGGGTGCTTGTCAGCGCATGTAATGAGATCTCCTCCGAGGTCGACAGGGGGGAGCCGCTCTCGCAGGCTATGCGAAGCACCGGGCGATTCCCTGAATACGCGGTGGATATGGTCGCGCTGGGCGAGATGAGCGGCAAGCTCGAGGACGTCCTCAGGGGGCTTGCAGAATACTATGAGGAGCGCGATGAGATCCGCAGAATGCTGCGCTCCGCGGTGCTTCACCCGATGGTGCTTCTGCTGATGATGACGGTGGTCATCATCGTGCTCGTTGTGATGGTAATTCCCATGTTTGGGGATATTTTCTCGCAGTTTGACAGCTCCGTCAGCGCTACGGTTCAGCATACGGTGGATATGGCTTACCAGGCAGGCCTTATCATCATGATAGTTCTGCTTGCCATCATCGCGGCTTCTGCGGTCACTGCCGTGCTTTCGGCGGTGAGAAAATCCGGCGGAGGTACCCGCAGGCTGTTCAGCATTCTGCCGTTCACCCGTGGTATTTCTGAAAAGCTCGCGCTTGCAGACCTCACAAAGGCGGTCTGCGTGACCGTTTCGGCTGGCGTTTCACCGGCGGAGATGATGCTGCATTCAGATATCAAGAGCTTCATCACTGATGGCAGGATAAAGAAAAAATACGAGGACTGCGAAAAGCGCGTCATCGAGGGCGAGAGCTTCCCGGACGCGATAATCAGCAGCGGATTTCTTCCGCCGCTCTATGCACGTTCGCTGAAGCTGGGATACAGCTCCGGCAGCTTTGAGAGCGTATGGAGGCGTATCAGCGGCGCTTACAGCGAGGCGGCTTCCCGCAGCCTTATGAATATCACAGCGGTCATCGAGCCGGCTATTATAATCATTCTGGGGCTTATCATCGGCGCGATACTGCTCATGCTGATGATACCGCTGATGAACATTATGTCAGTGCTTGGCTGAGCGAACGGAGGAACTTCTATGAAACGTTTTGCCGGACTGCGTTCGGCTCTGCCCTGGATACTGGGGCTGGTGCTGTTCGCCGGAATGATCGTCTGGCTGGTGATGGGGCTTTCCAACGCTTCCAGCGCCTCCGAGGAGGAGCGGCTGGCTCAGGTGAGACAGTCGGTGGAAAACGGCGTGACGTTATGCTACGCCGTCGAAGGAGCGTACCCCGAAAGCCTGGAATACCTCACGGAAAGCTACGGCGTGGTATTCGACGAGGACAAATACCTGGTGCATTACGAGTGCTTCGCGGCGAATGTCCGCCCGACTGTCACGGTTATCCGGAGGGAGAATTGATATGAAGGATCACAGGGCAAGGAGCATGGGAGATACCGCTTCTGCGGTCGGGAGCATGCTGCTGTTCGTGCTGTTCGCGGTTTGTATGCTGATGGCGGTCGCCGTCGCTGCGGATACCTACAGCCGGATAAAGACCGGATATCAGCAGTCCTTCGGAACGGCAGCTTCCATAAAATACATATCAAATAAGCTGAGGGCGGCTGAAAACGTCACCCTGCTTGAGGATGGCAGCGCAGCTGCGATCGAGAGCGCCGGAACGGTCAGCGTGATCTACTGCGGCGACGGCGGCCTTTATGAGAAAAACACGGTCCCCGGCGGGGAGCTTACAGCCGATGGCGGGGAGCTTATTTCGGCGGCTTCCTCGCTGGAGTTCAGCGAGCACGACGGGCTTTATGAAATTACAGTAGGCAGCGGCTCCAGCAGTTCTGTGATACTGGTTCGGAAAGGGTGATAAGACTGAAGGTCAACAGAAGATCCAATGTTCTGCTTTATGCGGAGATGATCATTGCGCTGCTGTTCTTCGTCATCTCCTTTGCGGTAATTATCCGCGTTTTCGCTTCGGCGGACAGCCTTGAGCGCAGGAGCCGTCAGCGGCAGAGCGCGGCGCTGTGCGCGCAGTCCATTGCGGAAGCTTACTCGGTCGGCGGGGACGTTCAGAAGGCGGTAAGCCTGGCTCTGGGCGCAGATCTGCGCGATTTCACCGGAAGCGCTGAGATAGGTCTGGACAGCGGGTTTTACCCGGCGGATTCCTCAGACGTGATCCTGCGGCTGAACGAACAGAAGCAGGATACCGCCGCAGGTGTTTACTCCGAGCTGGCGGTGGAGTTTTTCGATAATTCCGGCGATGACGAGGAACTGATCTATTCGCTGAAATGCGGCGCGTATGTTCCGGGAGGTGGCGCGGTTGGATAATACGGAGAAAAAGGGGAGATCCGGCGGAACGGTCGGCGTGGGGTATATCTCGATAATGCTGATATTTACTGTGATCTGCCTTACGATTTTTGCGGTGCTGAGCTTCCAGGCGGTGTATTCCAGCGACAAGATGACAAACCGCAGCGACGGTTTTACTCAGCAGTACTACACGGCTGACACGGAGGCTAAGAAAACGCTCTCAAGGCTCGACGGGCTGGCAGCGGAGGCGCTTGACGGATTCTCGTTTGAGGAGGGGTTCATCGAGGCTGTATCCGGCGTTGAGGGAGTTTCCGCGGCGAGGACCGCCGGGGGAGTCCGGGTGGAGTACTCGCAGGCGATAAACGAGCGGCAGACCCTGGCGGTCAGCGTTGTGTTTTTCAGCGCGCCTTCCGGAGAGCGGTTCAGAATTGAAAAGTGGAACAGTACGGAGAAGGAGATCTCCGGTGAAAGTCACCCGTCGGTATGGGACGGCGGGGATCTGGTATAGGTAAACAGGTTTGAAAAGGAGCGTTGTATGGATATTCTGGATATACTGAAAAAGGCCGCCGAGAATCAGGCTGCGGATATTTTTATCGTCTGCGGCGCGGTTCTGAGCTTCAAGGCGAACGGCAGAATGTACGAGCTGGACGGTAACGCGCTGTCCCCGGAGGACACCAAGAATCTGGTGCTTCAGATATTCCACCTTGCAAAGAGGGATATCACCGAGGAGCAGCTTCCAGAGCGTGAGAAGGATTTTTCGCTTTCAGTTGCCGGGGTGGGTCGATTCCGCGTTAACATCTACAAGCAGAGGGGGTCGTTTTCGGCTGTGCTGAGGTATGTTCCGTTCGACCTTCCCGACCCGGCGAAGCTCGGTATCCCGGAGCAGGTCATGCAGCTCAGCGAATGCAAGAGCGGCATAGTCCTGATAACAGGTGTGGCGAGCAGCGGCAAGTCCACTACGCTTTCGTGCATTCTCGACCGTATCAACCAAAGCCGCAGCGGGCATATAATAACAATAGAGGATCCTATCGAGTTTCTTCACAAGCACAATCGGTGCATTGTCAGCCAGCGCGAGATAAATATTGATACGGACAGCTACATTGACGCGCTCCGTGCGGCTCTCAGGCAGTCACCGGACGTTATCCTGCTCGGAGAAATGCGCGACTATGAGACCATCAGCGTTGCTATGACTGCCGCAGAGACCGGTCAGCTCGTGCTTTCAACTCTGCATACGCTCGGCGCAGCGAATACGATTGACCGTATCATTGATGTGTTCCCGATAAATCAGCAGCACCAGATACGCGTGCAGCTCTCGATGGTGCTTAACGCCGTGGTTTGTCAGCAGCTTCTGCCTTCTGTGGACGGCGGCCTCATTCCGGCGTTTGAGATAATGACCACAAACAGCGCGGTCCGCACCCTCATCAGAGATGAAAAGACGCACCAGATCGACACGATACTCCAGTCCGCAGGAGGCATGCAGACTATGGACAGCTGCATTATCAATCTTTTCCGCGAGGGCAGGATCAGCGCTAAGACCGCTGTCAACTACGCTTACAACCCGGATATCATGGCAAAACGTATTATGTAATTTACTGATATAGCAATGTAAATCAGGAATGATTATGTAAATTTGTGTAACTCCACTCGCCGCGCGGTCTCGGCAATTAGCTCAAATGCGGCTTTTCACTTTGCCGAACTTGACATTCCGCTTGAAATCGTGTATAATTATTATATATTAGTAGGGATAGTTATGCCCATTTATTGTCAGGAGACATACGGTGCGCTTCCCATGAGACCAGCTTAAGGAGGTTGATCTTATAATGAGCGAAAACAAACGCAAACCCGGAAAAAAGACTACGGCTTTCCTTGCGCTTGCAGCAGCACTGCTTGCGTCAAACGCTGTTTCTGTCATGGCGGCGGCTGAGGAGACTTCCGGCAGCGATTTCGTTCAAAACCCGGATCTTACCGATGTAAAGTACACCGGAGGTACCCCGGCTTATACCAAACTCAACGATAACGTCTTTGTGGCAACACGCCAGGCAAAGGCGCTCAAGGAGTACTATGACGCACTCAACGAAGTCAAGGACTTCGGTCTGTACGCCAGAACCGCTTCTATCAACCACATCGAGGGCAACGCGTGCTTCGGCTCTACCGGCGCGATCAACCAGGACTATAATCGCGTACATAGCATGCAGACGATAAAAAGCGGAAGGTACGTAGTTTATCTCGACAGTGCCGAGGATCTTGGCGACGCTGTGCTCAAGATGTCCAATCTCCCGTCAGGCACTAAGTATGAGCTGGTGCTCGGTTTTGACTATACTCCGATTACGTTTAACAACAACGTCGGATTCGAGGTAGGCGGAAAGAGATACTACATCGAGGGTTCCGAGCATAAAAAGGCTGATTTCACACTGCGCCGCGCGCAGGCTGATGAAAGTTCTTTTGATATCTCGGCTAATCTTGATAAGCTTGGAACTACCGGCGTAAAGCTGATGGATTCCGTGGGAAAGGTTGAGAACGGGGACGTTGTTTCTACGTTCAGGGACGCTTCTGAGGCTATCAGAACCGGTAAGGTCAGCGCAGGCGAGACGATGATCCTCAATATCGACGCCAGTGAATTCGACCACAATCAGAATGAGCTTCCACGGGCGGTGACCGAGCTGCTGAGCCTTAATTCCGGTGTTGATGTTGTAATTAACGTTGATACAAGCAACTACAGCGGGTCAAAACTCCAGATCAGGAACATAAATAACGAGCAGTTCAAGACCGGATCTAATGTCGTTTGGAATTTCGGCGATTATGCAGGTGAGCTTTCGGCTCCTGCAGGAGGAATCGTTGTGGCTCCGTTTGCTCACGTTTCCACTGATACCGGTAACGCCAACGGCGCGGTTATCTGCGATAATTTTACTCAGCAGGGTGAGATTCATCAGTCTACTCGCGGTGAGTATAAGTTTGATGTAGATGATGAAGACGACGATGATCAGGATCCTGTAACTCCTCCTGATGAAGGCGATGATGATCAGGAGTCTGATACGGATACAGACACGGATACTGATACAGACACGGATACCGACACCGACACAGATACCGATACGGATACAGACACGGACACAGATACTGATACAGACACGGATACGGACACAGATACTGATACAGACACGGATACGGACACAGATACCGATACGGATACAGACACGGACACAGATTCTGATACAGATACGGATACGGACACAGATACCGATACAGACACAGATACTGATACGGACACAGATTCTGATACTGATACCGATACTGATACGGATACAGACACTGACACGGACACAGATACGGATACCGATACAGACACGGATACGGACACAGATACGGATACAGATACTGATACTGACACGGATACCGACACGGATACCGACACTGACACCGACACCGACACGGATACAGACACAGATACTGATACGGATACAGACACGGATACGGACACGGACACCGATACTGATACTGATACGGACACAGATACGGATACTGATACCGACACAGATACGGATACAGACACAGACACAGACACTGATACAGATACCGATGATGTCCCCGATGACTCTGACGGGGAGATAATTGAGATTCCGCCGGAAGATGTTCCTATGGGATTTGTTCCTGACGACTATTCTCCGGATAACCCCACTGATTCTGTAACGTTCGACGATGGAATTATCCCGCTTGGACAGAATCCTAAGATGGGCGTCGAGGCTCCGGTTGGAGCTGGTATTGCCGCTGCTGGTGCAGTCGCCGCTCTTGGAGCTGCTGCGGCTCTCAAGAAGCGTAAGAAGTAATTTTTTATGCCCTCTCCTAGTGGAGAGGGCATTCCCTTTTTAGTGCATAGAAAAAACCGCTGAATCTCCGTTCAGCGGTCTCGTATTTATTCGTTACTTTTTCCAGGTGGCCGGGGTGAATAAAAGCAGCATCGGGAACAACTCCAGTCTGCCGGCCAGCATGTCAAATATCAGCACGATTTTCGACTGCATGGTGAAGAGTCCAAAATTGGACGTAGGTCCAACCAGGTCAAGACCGGGACCTATGTTGTTTATTGTTGCAGTTACGGCTGTGAAACTCGTTATTAGATCGTGATTATCAAACGATATCAGTACCAGGGATATTGCAAATATCATCAGATATGCAACCATATAGACGTTTACCGAACGCACTGTTTCGTGATCAATAATCCTGGAATCTATCTTGATCTTCTTGATCTGACGCGGCTGCACCATAGTCTGGAGCTCCTTCGACATGCCCTTGAACAGAATTATTATTCGCGATACTTTGATACCGCCGCCGGTACTTCCTGCGCAGGCTCCGATGAACATTATTATAACCAGCAGAGCTCGCGACAGTTCCGGCCACTGGTTGAAGTCCACCGTTGAAAAGCCTGTGGTCGAAATCAGCGAAGCTACTGTAAACGCTGAATGCCGCAGCGCTTCCCCAACACTCGAGAACATACCGTGTATATTTATCGTTATGACGGTTATTACCGAGGCTATGATTATCAGGAACGTCCGGAGTTCAAGGTTGAATGCTTCGCGGAGTTTTCCGCACAGAAGCATGTAGTAGCAGTTGAAGTTTATCGCAAACAATATCATGAAAACCGTAATGACTATCTGCAAGTACGGCGAGAAGCTTCCCATGCTGGAATTGTAGAACCCGAATCCGCCGGTTCCCGCTGTTGCAAACGAGGTGTTCAGCGCTTCAAATACCGTCATGCCTCCGAAGAGGAGCATTATGAATTCGATAAGCGTCAGCGCGAAGTAAATCGAATAGAGTATCAGCGCGGTGGTCTTAACTCGCGGAACCAGCTTGCTGACGGACGGCCCTGGAGATTCTGCCTTCATAATGTGCATGTTCTGGGCGCCTGACAGCGGTATAAACGCCATTATAAACACCAGTACTCCCATGCCGCCGACCCAGTGAGTGAAGCTCCGCCACATAAGTGACGCATGCGAGAGTTTTTCAACATCTGATAGTATGCTTGCTCCGGTCGTTGTGAATCCGGATACGGTTTCAAAGAGCGCGTCGATGAATGTCGGAATCTCCCGGGTCATCATGAAGGGGAGCGCTCCGAACGCACTGAGTACTATCCAGCTCAGTGCAACTATAACGCAGCCTTCGCGGGCAAATAGCTGCTTCTTTTTCGGCTTTTTGAATACCAGCAGTCCTCCGATAAGAAAACAAATTCCCATCGCGATAAGGTAGCTTGGCAGCACGGACTCGCCGTAGACTATGGCGGTCAGCATCGGAACCGACAGGAACAGCCCTTCAAATATAAGTATCCATCCGAGGATATAGGAGATCATTCTGTAGTTCATAACGACCTCCGGTTACTTTATTATGTCGGTGATGTTCCGCAGACCTATCTGACGTGAAACGATTATCACCGCGTCGCCTATTTGCAGACTGTCGTGTCCGCGGGGGATCATCACCTTTTTGTCGCGGAGTATCGCGGCTACCAGCACATCGGGCTTCAGGTCGAGCTCCATCAGCGGAACGTCAATCACCGGCGAATCTTCCTTGATGATGAATTCCGCGGCCTCTACCTTGCCCTTTATCACATTGTACAGCGTTTCCATGTTGCTGCCTCGTGAACTGCTCATCGCACGTACATATCTTACGATGGTATCCGATGTAATGCTCTTGGGATTGATTATCGTGTCGAGGTCGAGCTTGCTTATTACGTTGTCGAATCCGATTCGGTTTATCTTGGTCACGCATTTGCAGTCGCAGACGCTTTTCGCGAACAGCGACAGCAGTATGTTTTCCTCGTCGAGGTTGGTCAGCGCTACGAATGCGCCGGTCTGCTCCAGTCCGGATTCAACAAGGATATTCTGGTCGCTCGCGTCGCCGTTGATGACCGCTACTCCGTCGTCGAGCGTGGCACACAGGGTTTCACAGCGTGCGGGATCCTTCTCAATGAGCTTTACGGACATTCCCGAGCGTATGAGCTGCTCGCACAGGTAGTGGCCTATCTCGCCGCCGCCGACTACCATTACGTCCTTTACGGAGTTCATCTTGTATTTTATCTTGCGGAAGAATTCCCCCGCCTTGCGGGTAGCCGCCACTATCGAAATGACGTCCTTTTCTTCAAACACGAATTCGCCGTTTGCAATGTGGACTTCATCGCCGCGCTCAACCGTGCATACCAGCACATCGCAGTGCAGCTTGGTTACTATCTCCTTGACGGCGCAGCCTGCAAGCGGGCTGTTTTCCGGCAGGCGGAATTTCAGAAGCTCCACTCTGCCTCTGCCGAATACGTCGATTTTTATTGCGGAAGGGAACCGCAGCACCCTTGCTATCTCGCTTGCCGCTGCGAATTCCGGGTTTATCACCATTGCAAGACCAAGCTCGTCTTTCAGAAACTGGCTCTCGCTGTAGTATTCGGGGTTCCTTACTCTGGCTATGGTGTGGCAGTTGCCCGCCTTCTTCGCGATGAGGCAGCACAGCAGGTTCAGCTCGTCTGAGCCCGTGACCGCTATCAGCAGGTTGGCAGTGTCTATTCCTGCGTCCCGCTGCACCGAGTGGGTCGCGCCGTTTCCTATAACGCCCATTACGTCGCAGCGGCTGGATACGTCGTTCACCTTTTCGGCTACCTTGTCTATTACCGTTATATCGTTTCCTTCGTCATTGAGCTGCTCTACAAGCGCCTGTCCTACCTTGCCGCAGCCTACGATGATTATGTTCACTGTGTTCTCCTTTTTCAGCGGCTGTCTCCGCTATTCATCTTATATCATTACCTATATAATATACACCTTTTCGCGGGAAAAGTCAATGCTGAAAACTTAAAGTTCGTGGAATATATTGCGAGTTAGCTTTCGTTTCGAGCGCAGATACTTCTCAGGATTGCACTGGTATTTTTGTGATCTTGGAATATCGAGCTGTCTGAACCTTGTTTTTGGTTCTGGGTGTTTTTTTGAAAAGCCCTTGTAAAAATCGCCGATTTATGGTACGATATATTAGCAGAGAGATCAAATCGTAAAGGAGTTATCGTATCATGGAGAAAAAAATACTTGCCACTATTGAGGAAGCGGTACATAACGGCGACACAGCCGGTGCAAATGTCCTGGTTATCAAGGACGGCAAAGAATCGGCATACTGCGGCTACGGAATGCGCGACATCGAAAACCGCCTTCCCATTGAGCGCGACACAATTTTTCGGCTGTATTCCCAGACCAAGCCGATAACCGCTGCTGCCGCAGTGTCGCTCATGGAAAAGGGGAAACTCGACGCGGGCGCCTGGCTTTCGGACTACCTGCCAGAATACGCCGTATCGTATGTGCGGCGCAATGGGGAGCGCGTCCCGGCGCACAAGCATATCACAGTCGGCGACCTGCTGAATATGACCTCCGGTATACCGTATCCCTGCGAGGACAGCGAGGGTGGAAAGCACAGCGGCGCGGTTTTCTGGGAGATTGAGCAGAAGCTGTATTCCGATTCGCCGGTCACAACGGCTGAATTCGCGCGGAAGATGTCTGAGGGAGAGCTTTGCTTTGAGCCTGGCGAAAGGTTCATGTACGGCGCTTCTGCTGACGTCCTAGGCGCGGTGATCGAGAAAGTCAGCGGAATTAGCTTCCGGGACTATCTCATTTCTGAGTTTTTCCAGCCGCTGGGTATGAAGGACACCGACTTCTGGGTGCCTGCGGAAAAGTCCAAGCGGCTGGCTAAGGTGTACGATTATTCCGAAAACGGGCTGTACGAGCTTCGCACGAATCACCTCGGTCTAGCTTACGACCGCGATATTATTCCGTCGTTTCAGTCCGGAGGCGCGGGGCTTTGCTCCACGCTGGACGACTACGCAAAATTTGCCGGAATGCTGATGAACAAAGGCAGCTTTAATGGCAGGCAGGTATTAAAGCCGGAGTCCGTCTGGTTCCTGACCCACGGAGGTCTCAAGCCGAACCAGAAACATCAGCTTGAGGACGGCTGGGGCTGGATGCGTGGCTACACCTACGGCAACCTTATGCGCGTGTGCGACGATGAGAGCATGACTACGCTGTTTGCGACAAGGGGAGAGTACGGCTGGGACGGCTGGCTCGGTACGTTCTTCTCAAATGAGCCTGCCCACGGTATCACGCTGCTTTTCGGTACGCAGCAGGCGGGCGTTGGAAGAACCGGCGGCCTCGCCAGACGGATAAAGAATATCGTGATGAGCGAACTTGCATGATTCCTGACAGAATGAGCTTAAAAATCCCTCTCCGGGCTGGAGAGGGATCTTGTTTTATAAGAGTTTCTTGAGATACGCGCCGGTGTAGCTTACCGGGTTTGCCGCGACCTCCTCGGGGGTTCCGGACGCAATGACGGTTCCTCCGCCGCTGCCGCCTTCGGGTCCCATGTCAATGAGGTAATCCGCGGTCTTTATCACATCGAGGTTGTGCTCGATAACCAGCACGGTGTTTCCGCCGTCGGTCAGCTTCTGGAGTATTTCAATGAGCTTGCGGACGTCAGCAGTGTGAAGTCCCGTGGTCGGCTCGTCAAGAATATATATCGTCTTTCCGGTGGAGCGCTTTGCAAGCTCCGCCGCTAGCTTTATTCGCTGAGCTTCGCCGCCGGAAAGCGTCGTGCTGCTCTGACCTATCTTGATATATCCCAGCCCGACTTCCTCAAGGGTCTTGAGCTTGTTGTATATCTTCGGAATGTTCGCGAAGAACTCCACGCCCTCGGAGACGGTCATGTCGAGTACCTCGAAGATGTTCTTTCCCTTGTAGCGGACCTCCAGGGTCTCGCGGTTGTAGCGGTGCCCCTTGCAGACCTCGCAGGGTACGAATACGTCCGGCAGGAAGTGCATTTCTATCTTGATGATTCCGTCGCCTTCACACGCCTCGCAGCGGCCGCCCTTGATGTTGAACGAGAATCTCCCCGGTCCGTAGCCCTTCGCCTTCGCTTCGTTTGTCTGGGAGAACAGGTCGCGGATATCGTTGAACACGCCGGTGTAGGTCGCGGGATTGCTCCGCGGGGTGCGCCCTATCGGCGACTGGTCTATCATTATCACCTTGTCGAGGTATTCGGAGCCTGTCATATCAGTGAACCTGCCCGGGCGGGTGCGTGCTCGGTTCAGCTTTGCAACGAGGTGCTTGTAGATTATCTCGTTGACAAGAGAGCTTTTGCCGCTTCCGGAGACTCCGGTAACGCAGGTGAATATACCGAGCGGCACGTCTACGTTGATATTGCGGAGGTTGTTTTCAGCCGCTCCGATAACGTGCAGCCACTTATCCGACGGCTTACGGCGCTTTTCCGGCACAGGTATCTTCAGCTTTCCGGAAAGGTACTGTCCGGTTATGGAATTCTTGCATTTCAGCAGCCCGCTGACTTCGCCGCTGTAGATGACCTCGCCGCCGTGGACTCCCGCGCCGGGGCCGATGTCGACTATCCAGTCGGCGGCGCGCATGGTGTCCTCGTCGTGCTCGACTACTATCAGCGTGTTTCCGAGGTCGCGCAGCCTTCTCAGCGTTGATATCAGCTTATCGTTGTCGCGCTGGTGAAGTCCGATGGACGGCTCGTCCAGGATATAAAGCACGCCGGTAAGGGAGCTTCCTATCTGCGTTGCAAGGCGTATGCGCTGGCTCTCGCCGCCGGAGAGGGTCCCCGCTGAACGGGCAAGCGTCAGGTATTCCAGGCCTACGCTCTGGAGGAAGCCCAGGCGGGATTTTATCTCCTTGAGTATCTGCTTGGCTATCATCGCTTCGCGCGGAGTAAGCTCCAGGCCGTTCACGAAGTTCAGCGCTTCGGTGACGGACATGCGGCAGAACTCCATGATATTCCTGCCGCCGACAGTTACCGACAGAGCCGCTTTGTTAAGACGCTCGCCGTGGCACTCCGGGCACTCTACCTCGCTCATGAATTCTTCGATGGTGTCCCGGGAATACTGGCTGTTCGTTTCGGCGTAGCGGCGTTCCAGGTTGGCTGCGATACCTTCGAAATCGGTATAGAACTGACCTCCGCCCTGCTGTTTCGGGCGCTTTATCAGTATCTTCTCGCCGTGGGTACCGTACATTATCTCGTTTATCGCTTCACCGGACAGCTCGGACACTGGCTGATCGACTGAGAATCCGTGCTTTTCGGCGAGGGCGTCGATATACATTGCGGCTATGGTGCCTTCGGCATAATTCCAGCCGGAAGCCTTTATGGCGCCGTTCCTGATGGAAAGTCCGGCGTTGGGCATGATGAGGTCGGGGTCTACCCGAAGTGAGCTGCCTATGCCGGTGCATTTCGGGCAGGCTCCGTAGGGGTTGTTGAACGAGAACATTCTCGGGGAAAGGTCCTCGATGGATACGCCGTGCTCCGGGCAGGCGTAGCTCTGGGAGAAGTGCAGTTCCTCGCCGTCGATGACGTCGATGTAAACTAACCCGCCGGTGAGGGTGCCGGCTGCTTCGATACTCTCTGTGAGGCGGGATTTTATTCCGTCCTTCATTACAAGGCGGTCCACGACTATCTCGATGGAGTGCTTCTTGTTCTTTTCAAGCGTGATCTTCTCGTTGAGGTCGTATGCGATGCCGTCTGCGCGTACTCTTGAAAATCCGGATTTCCGCGCGGCTTCGAACTCCTTCTGATGTTCGCCCTTGCGTCCGCGGACAACCGGGGCAAGCACCTGAAATTTGGTGCGCTCGGGAAGCTCCAGCACCTTATCGACGATCTCATCGACGGTCTGCTGCTTTATCTCTCTGCCGCAGACAGGGCAGTGCGGAACGCCTATCCGGGCGTACATCAGTCGCAGGTAGTCGTATATCTCGGTGACGGTGCCAACTGTAGAGCGCGGGTTCTTCGAGGTGGTCTTCTGGTCAATGGATATCGCCGGGGAAAGTCCCTCGATACTGTCTACATCGGGCTTTTCCATCTGCCCGAGGAACATTCTCGCGTAGGAGGAAAGGCTCTCCATATACCGCCGCTGACCGTCCGCGAAAATCGTGTCGAACGCCAGAGAACTCTTACCGCTGCCGGAAAGTCCGGTCATTACCACCAGGGAATCCCTCGGGATAGTGAGGTCTATATTTTTCAGGTTGTGTTCGCGGGCGCCCCGGATTATTATTTTATCGTTCTTTGCCATTGTCGCTACTCTTTTGTTCCTTTCTGCTTATTGCAGTTCCTTTATCTTATCGCGCAGGAACGCAGCATGCTCGAAATCAAGCATTTTCGCCGCCTTTTTCATCTCGGCGGTGTACCGCGCTATCAGCGCCTCGCGCTCGCGCTTCGTGAGCTGCTTCGCCGGCTTTCCGTGCTTCGATGTGCCGTCGGATTTCTTCGTTATCTCGAGCACGTCGCGGATATCCTTGATTATCGTTTTAGGGGTTATTCCGTGCTCCGCGTTGTATCTCTGCTGTATCTCGCGGCGGCGCTGGGTCTCGGTTATCGCGCGCTCCATGGATTCGGTCACGCTGTCGGCGTACATTATTACAACGCCCTCGGCGTTTCGCGCGGCTCTGCCTATTGTCTGCACGAGGGAGGTCTCGCTTCTCAGGAAGCCTTCCTTGTCCGCGTCGAGTATCGCCACGAGGGACACCTCCGGAATATCCAGACCCTCGCGCAGCAGGTTTATTCCGACAAGCACGTCGAATTCCCCGGCGCGCAGGTCGCGGATAAGCTCCATTCGCTCTATCGTGTCGACGTCGTGGTGCATGTAGCGCACCTTGATATCCAGCTTGGTGAAGTAATCTGTGAGATCCTCCGCCATCTTCTTCGTGAGCGTGGTGACGAGCACGCGCTGTTTCTTCGCAACGCGGGTGTTTATCTCGGAGATCAGATCCTCGATCTGACCCTCCGTCGGCTTTACAATTACCTCCGGATCAAGCAGCCCGGTGGGTCTGATGACCTGCTCAACTATCTGGGTGGAATGCTCCTTCTCGAAGTCGCCCGGGGTCGCGGAAACGAACACCGCCTGTCCTACCTTTGAGTAGAACTCGTCGAAATTCATCGGGCGGTTGTCGTACGCGGAGGGCAGGCGGAATCCATAATCCACCAGGTTCTTCTTGCGGGCGAAGTCGCCGCCGTACATTCCGCGAACCTGCGGGAGCGTAACGTGGCTTTCGTCCACGAACAGCAGGAAATCCTTGGGGAAGTGGTCGATGAGCGTTATCGGCGTGGAGCCGGGGGCGCGTCCTGCGAGTATACGTGAGTAGTTCTCAACGCCCTTGCAGGTGCCTATTTCTCCGAGCATTTCCATGTCGTAGCGGGTGCGCTGTTCGATACGCTGAGCTTCGATGAGCTTGTTGTTTTCCGTGAAGTACTTCACGCGCTCCTCCATTTCGCGGGTTATCTCCTGGAGCGCGTCGTGGAGCCGCTCGTGGCCTACGATGTAATGCGAAGCCGGGAATATCATAACGTGCTTGAGCGTGGAGCGCACCTGTCCGGTCAGCGCGTCAAACTCGCTGATACGGTCGATCTCGTCGCCGAAGAACTCCACGCGTATCGCGGTCTCGTTTGTTCCGCCGGCGGGGAATATCTCGAGCGTGTCGCCCTTGGCGCGGAACTTGTTTCGAGTGAACGAAAGCTCGTTGCGCTCATATTGTATTTCGACAAGGCGTTTAATAACGTCCTCGCGGCTTATCTCCTGACCCTCGCGGAGGGACAGCGTATTGCTGCGGTAGTCCTCCGGGCTGCCCAGGGAATATATACACGAAACGGAAGCCACAATGATAACGTCCCGCCGCTCGGCAAGCGCCATGGTCGCGGAGTGCCGCAGACGGTCTATTTCGTCGTTTATCGCGCTGTCCTTTTCAATGTATGCGTCGGTGGAGGGAATGTACGCCTCCGGCTGGTAGTAGTCGTAATATGACACGAAGTACTCCACGGCGTTGTTCGGGAAGAACTCTCGGAACTCGGAACAGAGCTGTGCCGCGAGCGTCTTGTTATGCGCCAGAACCAGCGTCGGACGGTTGCAGTTCGCGATGATGTTCGCCATCGTGAAGGTCTTGCCTGAACCGGTAACGCCGAGCAGGGTCTGCTCCTTGTCGCCGCGGAGTATGCCGTCGGTCAGCTCCTTTATCGCCTGAGGCTGGTCGCCGGTAGGGGAGTAGTTCGAGTGTAATTCAAAATGATCCATAAAAACACCTGCTATTCAAGGTCAGAACCAGATGTCGGGCAGCATTCCCGCAGTTCGCATGGAGTAGCTGTCCTCCTCGTTAACGATGATGTGGTCTATCAGCTCGATGCCTATGCTGTTCAGCGCGGAGGCGGCACGGCGGGTCGACGCTATGTCAGCCGACGACGGCAGAAGTACTCCGTGCGGGTGGCTGTGCGTGAGGATTATCTTAGTGCATGAGGTGCGTACCGATTTTATTACGATATCGTGCAGGTCGAGATCCACTGAATTCGGGCTGCCCTGGGATATCTGGGATTCACCGACAAAATTGAGGTTCTGATCAAGGAAGAGCACGTGCGCTTCCTCGGTGGTGCTGTCCTTGAGAAGCTCGTAGCAAAATTTCCGCACGCTTTCGGAGCTGGATAGCTTCATTCCTGCCAGCTGAGTGCGGTTATATTTGCGGGCGAAGTCCTTCATGAAGCTTATCAGCGCCGCCGCGGTTACTCCTACGTTCTTTTCCTCGACTATCTCGTCGTAGCCTGCGTTCAGCACGCCCTCCAGTGAACCGAAGCGGTTGATGAGCTGATGGCTTATGTCGTTTGTGTTCCTGCGGGAATATGCGGTAAAGAGAAAAATCTCCAGTATCTCATGATCCTCGAAGCAGTCTATGCCATGCTCCAGGTACTTTTTCAGCATACGCTGGCGGTGCCCGGAATGTATGTTTTTTTCCTCAGCCATTTCAGTTCCTCTTTCACATTTTCTTTGCCTGGTGAACGATACACAATACATTATAATGCAAAGTCCGCCTTTTGTCAAGAGTTATTTCTATTGTTCGCTGAAAAACTGAAGAAATACGAAAAGGTCCGCCGGTTAAGGCAGACCCTCTGTAATTTATGGGAACCTCTAAAAACCGGTTTGAAGAGGGAAAATGGGTAGAGTGCGCCGAATGCGATGAAAGCCGACGAAGTAAGGCTGTATGCCTTACGAGGAGGTTTGAAGAAGCAGTCGGTGTGCTATACACATTTTCACTCAAACAAGGTTTTTAGAGGTGACCTTATGCAGTTTATACCGCCGCAGATTCCCGCGCGGCAGCCGCCATGTCCAGAAAATAGCTGTGTACCGATGTGTCCTCGGTGAGCTCCGGGTGGAAAGCTGTGACCAGCATATTCCCCTGACGTGCAGCAACGGCTTTTCCGCCGACTTCCGCGAGTATCTCGGCACCCTGGGTGCTGCTGATGTACGGAGCGCGGATAAACGTCATCGGGACGCTGCCTATCCCCTTGAATACGCCGTTTGCGGCGAAGCTTCCGAGCTGCCTGCCGTAGGCGTTGCGCTTTGCGGTTATGTCCATCACCGCGAGGTGAGGAGCTTCTCCGCCGTCTATCGACTTTGCGAGCAGGATAAGCCCCGCGCATGTCCCGAATACCGGAAGCCCGCCGCTGATAAGCCCGCGCAGCGGCTCCATGAGTCCAAGCTCACGAAGCAGCTTTCCCTGTACGGTGCTCTCGCCGCCGGGGATTATGAGACCGTCCATCGGCTGGTCGATATCCTTGAGCTGGCGTATCTCGAAGCTCTCAGCACCCAGGCTGGCGAGCATTTTCTCGTGCTCGATGAATGCGCCCTGAAGCGCTAATACTCCTATTTTCATCATTTGCCGCGCTCCGCCATCAGGAGTGCGATCTCCTGCTCGTTGATGCCTACCATTGCTTCGCCGAGATCCTCGGAAAGCTCTGCGAGCAGCTTCGCGTCGGTGAAGTTGGTTACTGCCTTTACTATCGCCGCAGCGCGCTTCTCCGGATTTCCGGACTTGAATATGCCGGAGCCTACGAATACGCCTTCAGCGCCGAGCTGCATCATCAGCGCAGCGTCCGCCGGCGTCGCAACTCCGCCTGCCGCGAAGTTTACGACCGGCAGCTTCTTGTTGTCGTGTACGTACTTCACAAGCTCAAACGGCACTGCGAGGCTCTTTGCGGTCTCGTACAGCTCGTCCTCTGCCATTGAGCCGATCCTGCGGATCTCGCTCTGCATCATGCGCATGTGTCGTACTGCCTGCACTACGTCACCGGTGCCCGGCTCGCCCTTCGTGCGTATCATGGAGGCACCCTCGTTTATGCGGCGGAGCGCTTCGCCGAGATCCTTAGCTCCGCATACGAACGGAACGTCGAACTTCGTCTTGTCTATGTGGTACTTGTCGTCAGCAGGGGAAAGAACTTCGCTCTCGTCGATGTAGTCGATCTCGATAGCCTGGAGTATCTGAGCTTCTGCAAAATGACCGATTCGGCACTTCGCCATTACAGGTATCGACACTGCTTCCTGAATGCCCTTGATCATCTTCGGGTCGCTCATTCTCGATACGCCTCCGGCTGCGCGGATATCCGCCGGAATGCGCTCCAGCGCCATGACTGCGCAGGCTCCTGCGGCCTCGGCGATACGCGCCTGCTCCGGGGTTGTTACGTCCATTATTACGCCGCCCTTCAGCATCTGGGCGAGATTCTTATTAAGTTCAAGTCTGTCTGACATGGTTGTTGTCTCCTTCTGGTATTGTTGTTCTGAGCGCTCTCTTGTATTTTATTATACCCAGAACTGGTTATATTTCAATGTTCAGAATGGTATTATTTCGTAATACCAGATTGCGCCGATGGGTTTTGTATGTTGTTAATAAGAATATAACATACTATTGTTTTTATTTTTCACAATCTATTATAGTATATCACAGTCTTTAAAACAAATCAGCATGTTCAGCCGTCTTTTTTGTTTTGCAGTAAATTGCAGTAACGCAGGAGGTATTATCATATTGCGGGAAGGAACAGGAAAAAAGACTGGAACTTCCGGTAAATAAATATCAAGGAGGAATGTGATTTGGGCTTAAAGGACTGGCTGCTGCGCTCCGGCAGAAACAGCGGTTCGGCTGACATTGCGGGCTGCTACGCCGATATCCAGCGCTGGGAGGACATCTACAACGGCGGCGGCGACTGGCGCTACGCCCGCAGGGGAGGCATTCAGGGCGGCACCAGAAAGCTTGCTTCACTGGGAGCGGCCCGGGCGCTGTGCGGGGAACTCGCCAGGCTGTGTTTCACGGAGGGTACTTCAATGTGCTACTCCGACAGCGATACCGAGAGCTTCGTGAACCGGGTTCTCACTGAGAGCCGGTTTTCCGAGAGATTCCCGGTGTTTCTGGAGAAGGTCTTTGCGCTGGGCGGCGGTGTGATAAAGGTGTACTACGACGACAGTGCGCCGGACGGGGTTCCCGGAGTGAGGGTCGACCTCGTTACCGCGGACTGTTTCCTGCCGACAGCGTGGAACTCCCGTGAAATCACCGGCGGAGCGTTCGCTTCAAGGATAGTTTCCGGCGGGAGGAACTACATTCTCGCTGAATCCCAGGAACTGAGCGGAGATCAGCTCACTATCGAGAATCGGCTGTTCCGCGAGGACGGCGGCAAGGCTGATATGACCTCCGTGCTTCCCGGGCTGAGCGGTCAGAGCAGCGTTAAGGGACTGACAGCTCCGCTGTTCGTTTACCTCAGCGCAGGCTCCAGACGGGCTGCAAGCTCCGGCGAATGCCCGCTGCTGGGAAGCTCGGTTTTCGACGGCGCGGAGGATACTCTGAAGAGCATCGACATCGTGTTCGACAGCCTTTCAAGGGAGTTCGTCCTCGGTAAGAAGCGTATTATCGTTCCGGCTTACGCGGTGCGCGGAGAATGGGACGCCGCCGGCAACAAGAAGCACTACTTCGATGTGAACGACGAGGTGTTCCAGGCAATGTCAACGTCTGACGCCGAGGAACTCAAGATCACCGACAACACCGGGGAACTCAGGGTAACGGAGCATGTGCAGGCGCTCGGGGAGCTTCTCGACCTGCTGTGTATGCAGGCGGGGCTTTCCGAGGGAGCGCTCTCGTTCAAGGACGGCACGATAAAGACCGCCGCCGAGGTAGTCAGCAGAAACAGCCGCACTTACCGTACGCAGGCGTTTTACCGCCGCAGGATCGGCGACGCGCTCAGCAGAATGACGGAGCTTATCTGCCGGCTTGGCAAGATGGCGGGAGAGCTTCCCGACAACGTATGCGAGAGCGCTTCCGCGATATTCGCGGACGGTGCTGCAGAGGACGACGGCACAAGAACTGACAGGGCTGTGAAGCTATACAGTGCAGGACTTATTTCCAAGGCGCGTGCGCTTTCACAGATCTACGGAATATCGCTTGAGGAGGCTCAGGCGATGGAAAGGAAGGACAACGATGGATAATGAGATCACTGTTCAGGAGGAGCTTGAAAGCGCAGCGGCTGAGATTCCCGCAGACGCTGTAGAGGAGCCTGAGACTGAGGCGGCTCCCGGTGAGGGCTCCCAGGCTGAGGAGCTTCAGCAGCTTCGCGCAGAGATAATGGAACTCAGGCTGAAACTTGCGCTGCTGACGGGCGGCGCGGCTCCGGAGAGGCTCTGCGAGGGAGTTAAGCTTGCGGCGGGTATAATGTCTGCCGACGGCACGGAGCCTGACGACGCTGCGGCGGAGGTCCTGCGCGAGTATCCGCATCTCAGGCTTGTAATGCGCAGCGTTCCTCAGTTCTCGGCGGAGAGCAGGGGAGCCAGTGATGGATTCGCGGCTATCAGAAGCATTTTCGCGCGAAAATGACGGCCGCTGATTAAATTCGAGCGGGTTCGACAGCGCGTATCAAGCGGTCGTATCACTGCTCATTACATCAAGGAAATGCCGCAGCCGACGGAAAGCAGCGGGCTTACCGCAGAACACAGCCGGACAGGCGCGGTCAACTGAACACAACAGCTTTGCGGTGCGGAAGGTCACGGACTTACCGGAATTCAGAGCCGCAGGACGCAGGCTGGATCAAAACGCGGCATAATGCCGAGGGCGGGTGGCGGGTTCACATATAATTTCAATCAGTTCTCCGGGGAAGGCTGCGCGGCGCAACTGAGGCGGTCAGCCGGGAAATTTACGGCGCGGCAGCGGGCTGGCTCCGCCGGGGACGGATCAACTACTGTTTTAGGAGGGTTTACTATTATGGCAAACACAATTACTTATGCAAAGGTTTTTCAGAAGGAGCTTGACAAGCAGGTACTGGAGGGTTCTACTTCCGGCTGGATGGAGGAAAACGCCTCCCAGGTCATCTACAACGGCGGCAACGAGATCAAGATGCCCAAGATGTCTCTCCAGGGACTGGGCAGCTACGACCGCGACGCGGGTTACTCCGGCGGCGCTGTTACATATTCCTACGAGACTTTCGCGCTCACACAGGACAGAGGCAGACGTTTCCGTATCGACGCTATCGACGTTGATGAGAGCGGCTTTGGACTGGCGGCGGCAAATGTTGCGGCTGAGTTCCAGCGCACTCAGGTGATTCCCGAGATCGACGCTTACCGCTACTCCAAGCTGGCGGCCGCCGCTGAAATCAAGGATACCTACACTCCGGACAAGGCTACCGTGATGTCCTCTCTGCTGGCACAGCTCGGTGAGGTCCGCGATATTACCGGCGACGAGGGCGACGTCGTTATCGTAATGAGCCGTCCTGTTTACGATAAGCTCATGCTTTCCGGGGAGATCTCCTACGCTGTGGAATCTACTCAGTTCAAGCAGGGCGAACTTGAGTTCACCGTTAAGTCTATCAACGGCGTTCCTGTGATCCCGGTGCCTTCGGCTCGCATGAAGTCTGAGTATGACTTCAAGACTGACTCTGCTGGTGGATTCGCTGCGAAGAGTTCTGCTAAGGATATTAATTGGATCATCTGAACTATTACTATCCCCAATTAAAGAATCCTAAACCTTATAAACCGCATAACAGAGCCAATCAAAAAATCGAGCAAAGATGAAAATCGAGCGAAAAATCCCGAAAATGTGGGCAAGTGTGGGCAAATTTGTGGGCAAAAAACACACTTTCTGAAAAAACGAAATATAGAAAATCCGAGGCAGTGTAGTCCTCGGATTTTTGCTGTGGTTTTCCTGTGTGTTTAGAGCATCTTTGCCAAAGAGCAGTTAGATGGTCACCTTTTGAACTTGTCAAGCTCCTTGGTAACGTTCACCTTAGTAAATATCAAACGCGCACTCATCGGTCGTGCCGGTAAGCTCCGCCCAGCGTGCGGAAAGCAGCTTTGCGTAGTCAATATACACCAGCCCGTAACACCCGAGCGAGTAGCCGTCGTTTACCTCAATGAGCAGCGTTTCTCCCTTATCGGTAAGCCCGAAATCTATCGCATATCCTGCCGGCGCGGTAGTGAAATCACGCACCGCCCCTTCTATTGTTGCAGGGTCCGGGCGCATGCGCCAGTCGCCGCGGTAATGCCGCACGTCAAGTATTCTGCTGTACCGCACGAAACAGCGGCATTCCGAAACAAAGTTTACGACTTCGGAGCAGAGCACAGGCTGATTCTGTCCGTAAATCCCTGCGCCAATGAGGTCTTTGGGCGAGTTTACGACAACGCCGGTGAATTGCTTGTCCTCCACGGGTTTTACGAAAACAGGCCATAGCTCCGGAGAGCCTGCTATCTCGTTTATCCTTGCGCTCCATATTTTTCTGCCAAGATAGCCGTGCAGTTCCTCGGGATAGTCCATCTCGGGAGCAGTGATTCCGAAGCGCCCGAGCGCATATCTGGCAGTGTCCACATACCCGACGACGACGTCTTCCGGACGGCTTTCCTGAAGCTCATCGCAATTGCTGAACATTACTGTTTCAAATCCCATTTCACGGAAACCCTGATACGCATTCATGAAATTGTAACTGCGTGGAATCCCGTTTTTGTCTGACTGAATATACGCTTTCATCTTTCCACCACCTTTGATATTTCCTATTGTATCATAATTTAGGCAATAATTCAACAGCTTTTGCCGCGTTCAGCGCTTTTATTAACATTAAAAGGACATCACAATTTATAAAAACGTATTGAAATTCTTCCATTATAATGATATAATATAACTATATTGACATGCTAGTTGAACGATCTAAAAAAGCGCGGAGGGCAATATGAAAAACCCGGTTTGGTCAGAAGAGGAAGAAATATTATTAGTGGATTGCTATTTCAGAATAACAGCGTGCGGCATAAAGGTCAATGACGCTGACCATGAAATCGCAATGCTGTCATACATACTGCGCCAGCATGCAAAGTCAGTTGGTATGGAGATAGCGCCAACTTTCAGAAACGAGGTCGGGATAAAGAAGAAACTGCTGAACCTGAGGTATC
>OLOX01000073.1_pt1 | contig 90502 bp, 77 predicted proteins | sample 1672091 | NCBI WGS metagenome assembly OLOX01 (sample SAMEA3136644, study PRJEB25190) | human gut metagenome | reverse complement strand
GGCAGAATATGTTAAGAAAAATATATATGAAAAGGCAAACAACGTATTGCTTTTGTCTATTATTGAGGCTATCGGGATGAATTATCAAAAAGAAATGCCGGGATATGCAATAGAATTAGCATCGAGCATGGAATTAATATATTATGATATTTATCGTAGTGGAGAATTTATGTCTAATCCGATAAAAGAACTGTTGGAAAAACACATACTGCTATCGGTGGGAATTCCAGAAATAACCAGACGATATGAGAAAGACGAAAAGTGCGCATGTAATTTACAACAATATTTTGCTAATTCATATCTTTATGGAGAAGCTGGAATAAAAAATAGATGTCATGTTATTTTAGATTACTTATATTCTATTTACGATGAAAAAACTCATCCTAATGAGAATTTGCAGATTCAAAAAATGGACTTTCGCAATGCTGCTGTGACAAAAATAGATGGAAATATGATAATGATTGAACCGCAGATCAAGGGAGAAGCACAAAAGATTGTAAAAGACAACGAAGATGCAAATGAACCTATATTGAATATGAACGAAACATTAAATCGGCTGATAAATGATATTAATGAAAAAAAAGCGGATGCTGGTCAAATTGTTTCAGTAATTAATACTCTTTGTGAAAAGATGAAAGGTGATTATCGTATTGAAATGCAGTTTGAATCAGTACTTGTCACATTGATTGCTTCAGCTTTGATAATGCCAGATGTTAAGTATGAACAGCGAAACAAACTAGTTAAGGACTGGATTGAGCGTATAAAGAAAGTATTTTTAAATCAATCCTATGTAGCTGAAGTTAATATGGTAATTGCGTTGTGGGAACAATTGAACCAAGATATAAATAACGATCTTAAACAGCAAATCTTGTTAATGATATTAAAAAGTATAATTAATGATGATAATTCTGGATTAATTAGCCAGATGGCAGAATTATCAAAGTATTTTTTGTCTCAAAATAAGAGGTATGCAGGTTGTATTTTTAATACAATTATTATGCTTGCCAAAGATGAGATGAATCATCAGAAATTTAATGCTGCATTTATAAAAGAAAATCGTAATGATACTGAGTATGAATTCATTCCTAATATGGTTCCCAAATTACATGGAGTGGATCATTGGATTCAAGATAATAAAGGAAATGAATATCAAAATAAGAAATCTCAGATAATTCAAGATTATTTGTATGATGGTAAGAGTGTAGATTTTACCGAGTTTGATATCAGTAATTACGATATCGACATTCTCTGTAACATTGCATGTTGTGGATTGGATACAGAAGATGAGAAATTTGTCATAGTAATTAAATCGATTGTGCAATGTATGATTCAAATATGGCATAAAAGCTGCAAAGAAATGCGTGCTCATGAAATAATTGACACATTTCAAGAATATAAAGTATCTTCTTATTTTCAAAGAGAATTGAATATGATTGGACGAAATCCAGAAGCTGTTTATGATATCCTGTTTAAAGAAACGGACTTTTCGCTATTTACTAGAGATACAGTGGATTTTTATGAAGATGCTCTTAGTGGCTTTTTGTCAGCATATGTTGATGGATTTCGGGAGAATGGGAAGAGAGATGACATTGAGAAGAAGATTCGAATTCTAGAAACTTATGTAAATAACATTCCAGAGGACTATGTAAGAAATATTCTTGAAAAGAGACTGTTCCTTTGTAAAGGAAGATATAGTAGATGGGATGTAAATAAAGCTAAGGCAGAATATAGTTATAAAGATAAGTGCTTTTTGAATGCTCAAATTGAAAAGTATGGCTCCAATCATTTAGTGGATGTTTTATACACAATATATTTGCTTAATATTAATGAGCTATTACCAGAAATTTTGGTATCTATTAGTTCATGTTTTACAAAAGCTATTAGAGATGACAAAGAACAGTTTGCAAAAGAGATAAAAGATTCACAAGTGATAGTTGATATGATCATCTTGAAATCCTTTATATTCCATAGCGATGAAATAAAAAAATACGAGAAGTTGATTAATGCGTATGAGGACATACTATTAGCATTGACAGAAATAAAAAATGAGAAGGCGGCTGTACTATTAGATGAATTTCGAATTCATTGATTTGAATGTAAGTGGTGGGAGATTGAATATGGATGCTAAAAGAAGTTGGATAGAGCTATAATTGTTGGATGATTTGGAAGAATTTAGTGATGATTTATAAGAGGCAGTGAAATATGTAGTTGAGGAATGGTAAATCTTAGTCTCACCAGTCTCAAAATATTTCTTGAGACTGATGAAACTAACCCCAATAGAATGCTTCCTCAACTTGGAAAAATTAATTAAATTCATTCATAGCATCCACATATTCCTGTAATCCATTAGGTTTGCAGCATTTCTTATTTTGGCAATCAAAAAAATATTGTAGGAATGGCACTCAAGGTGGCACTCAAGATGGTACTCAGGACAAATTGCAGAAACAAATATTTGAAATGATAGAAGGATATCCGGATGAAATTGAAGCAATTATAGGTTTAGATATGACTGTACCATAATATTACGAGAATATGAAAATAAATCTTTTACTGATGAAACTTGGACAATATGCAGCGGATTTAGGAATTACCAGACTAATTCCTGCACTTGCGGAAAGTTATGCTATAAAGCGTGGAACATTGACTGATGATGAAAAGAATATTTATAGAGCAATTTTTTATAGCAAGACGGCAACTGTAACAATGATAAAAGAAGCAAAGAGTGTTAAGGCGAATGCAAAGATTGTAGCTCAAAATGGAGTGCCACAGGTTGATATGTTGCTATTTATTCCTGATGGTACTAGTGGAACTGGATTTGATAAAGAAATATGGAGAAAGATACCGGAAAACTACATTTCAGAAGTGGAGTCTGGGAAGTACATAGAATTGGATTGTCCACATTATGTGCATAACTATGAGTATAGAGGAATAAGTGAGGAGATTAAAAGCTTTTTAAGTGATTAATATTTATTAGTTGTTTGAAGATGATTTACAGATTTTTTTCACATGGTAAAAGGTTTTATAAATATAATAGTGATATGTACATAAAAGTTATAATTGTATAAGTGAAAAGTCAATGCTATAATTAATTAAAAAATAACAACACTGTTTGGTAAGACAATAAGTGGATATTATAGAAATTCTCTAGATGAGGAAAAGGAAAATAGCGTGGTGAGGGATAAAAGGTCGTAAAAGTGTTAAATATGGATAGTATTGTTCCTTTGGCGTATTAAATTGAATTATATAGAAATTATTGAAAAGAGTATATATAATATTGATTCACAAATTTGCAAAGTGATTGATGACTATATAGTATTTCAGAATCTTTAAAATGTTATTTTATGATGTGAAAACTAATATGCGGCGGTTAATTCAAGAGGGAAGCGTTTATACAATTAAATTTTTGACATAACGAGTGATTTCAGAAATAAATGTAGTAACTCCGGATGAGAATATTTTAGCTGAATTTATAAATTATTGCGAAACATATCAGAGAATAGATGAAAAAAATAAATAAACAAATAAGAATTTTACAAGAAGAACGAGAGCGTTTATTATCATGACTTATTAATGGTGAATTGGAGGTGTAGATTTGAGAAAAAATATATTAGAGATACTTAATTCTGCTGATATTGATTTGGAATTAGAATATTCAAGAATATATGATTTGTTTTTTGATGTTGAATTTAATAGTGGATTTTATGAATCGACTTTAGCAGAGCTTGTTTCAGAATGCTTTGGTCAATTAGATAAAAATTTGACTAAAAGATGTTTATCAATTGAGGATTTTAATAAATCGTATGGATTTGATTTTGAAAAGAAACCACAAGATTTTTCCATTGATTACCTTATTTTATTTGTAGAGTATGTTACAAATTTTTTGTATGCGTTAATTAGAAGCGTAAATTTGGGATTCGATTATCATGGATTATATGATGTTATAGAGCACATTAAGGGCTTTTTGGCGGATATAGGGTATGAATTTGTCGAAAGAGATGGTATTGTTATATGCGTTGAAAAGAATCAGTATGCAACTGCTGTTGCGGAAACTGTTGATGAAGATTTGGCATATTCAATTTTGGAGTATAATCACTATAGACTTGAGGGTGATTTAGTTGCAAAGAAGAATATATTAAAAAATATGGCAGATAACATTGAAATGGAGAGAAAATGTCTGAATAGTATCAACAAAAGTTTTACTACGGGTTTGTTTCAATTGTTTAATAAATTCATTAGACATAATAGCTCAGAGAATGAATATATTTCACAAATGTCGGATTCAGAACTAGAGAGTGTGTATGATGAGATATATCAGATGTGGCTTTTGGCTAAAATGCAGCTAGAGTATGCAAAAATGAGAAGTTATATTGAGGATATAATAAGTAAAATCAATTAAGAAGACAGTAGAAAGGTGATCTATATGACCAATAGTTTGACGCACAAAATGTATATAAATAATATATCTTGTTAACTACAATGCATAGTCGAAAAATTAATTGTTCAAGACAGGGAAATATGTGCGATATGGGACGGTCGTAATTGGTTTTCATAAAAAAATATAAGCAAATAATCTCGTAGCATTAGTTAGAATGTGCAAGATCTGACATAACTGAGAAAATGATCAACTACGATTGTCAAGTTATGCAAATTCTGTTTAATAATCAAATAAAGGGTTGACAAATTGTAAACTTGATGTATTATTATAAATAAAAAGGCGGTGAGATTATGGTTGTAAATGATGGTGAGGGCTTACGTATTTGGGCCGCTCAGAATGTTCTGTCTAACGAGGAAACATGTGATAGATTAAAAGTATCCAAACAATATCTATATAGACTTATTAAAGAAGGTAGAATTACTCCATTCAAACAGATGAAAGGTGGTTATTTATTTTGGAAACAAGATGTTTTGAATTTTGATCAGAAGAGAAAAATTAAAGCAGGTTATGGCTCAAGTACGCATAAAGCAATTAAAGACTTTGAAGAGTTAAACATTAATCCGGACCAAATTGATTCTGTTCATATATATCGGTATGACAGGGATGCAGCTATTGATGATTTTTATGAGGTGGGTGATTGTAATGAAAAAAATCAGCTTATACATATAAATGCCCCAACATTTATTATTAAAATGAGGGATGGAGTAGAATACTGGATATCTGGACTACTCTGTGGCTATATTGGTACATCAACAGGTGGAACGGAAAAGGTACTATACAAGTTGGGAATTCTTGATTCATATAATACTAGAGAATCTGAGGCTTATGTTGCTGCAAGTTATATTATTCATATATATAAAACAGATGACGGCTGGGATACGGTAAGAAAAGACAGCTATTGGAATAAGATGATAGAAAAAGAGAGTAGTATTTTTGGATTGTCCGCGAATTTATATTCATATAATAACAGATTGGTATTGGTAATTGAACGATATGGTATTGGTTATTCAGAGGATTATGAGGAGTTGCCTGCTGACTTTATTGAGACTTGCTTTGATTTTATTGAGAATGCAACGGCGGTTGAAAATCTAACAAAAGAAAGGGCTCTTGAAACGGGCCATTTCGTTACAATGGGTAGATTGACAAATATATTTCAGATAATCATAGCGAATGATCAAAGGAGAGAATTGTGGATGATATTTCCTAGAGATGAGAAATATAAGGCTGAAAATAAAACAATGTCAGATATTCTAACTGGACTTGGACTTGAGTTAATTCAAAAGGAAAAAGCTAGCCCAACATTCTTACAAAAATTAAAAGGGATTCCTAGAAATATTACAAGGAAGTAGTGTTAATGATGCCTATATGAAAGATGTAACTACGGTGTCAAGAAAGCATTTGTTAGTAAAAAAATGATGCAGAATCAAATTTTACTATATGGGAATGTTTGATATTGTTAACATTAAAGAAGCTGAAAAGTAGGATAACAAGGGAAATTTAAAGCCAATTAGTAAAGTTGTTTTTAGAATGCATCATCCAGTTAGAGATTATTTGTTATGCTATTTGCAGAGTTCTGTTGAATAAAGATACAAGGGAGAATACTTAATGAAGACAGTTAAAGTTGTTGCAGCAGTAATTGAAAAAGAAAAGTATACATACCCACAGGAGACCTAAACCATGATCAAACAAATAAAAACAGGACAACAAATTTTTTCAAGAAAAGCAAAGCAGGCGACGGAGGCTGACAAGCAGGTTGTTACGGATATGCTTGACACCTTGCGGGCGAATAGGGAGCGGTGCGTTGGCATGGCGGCGAACATGATCGGAGTGAACAAGGCGGTGATTGTTGTGGCTGCGGGACCATTTCAATTTGCAATGATCAATCCGGTGATCACGAAGAAGAGTGGTGAATATCGGACGGAAGAAGGCTGCCTTTCCCTTAATGGAGTCAGACAGTGCACACGATATAAGGAAATAGAGGTAGACTACCTTGACAGCAATTTTAAACCCCAGCACAGTGCTTACAGTGGATATGTGGCGCAGATAATACAACATGAGATAGATCATTGTAATGGAATAATTATTTGATGGGGGTGACAATTAAGGTTTATTACAGCATAATAGTTACCACAGGTAATCATTGCAAATGATACTTGCAATATATTATTAATTTGACAGATAATTTTCAAAGACAATGATTTGCACCAATAATCAATTTGAAAGAATATTTATCATAAATAATTGCAAGTATGATTATCAGGAATAAGAAACTACTACAAAAATATAGATGCTATAGCTTGTACTCACAATTTCAGATGAGCGGAAAGGCAAATAAATCTTCGCTCACACAATAAACACAAAACATGAAAGGATGATACACATTGGATAAAAAAAAGACGGATTTTACCCAGGGAAATATACTTGGAAAATCAATACAGTTTATGCTGCCGGAGCTGCCATTGCAACAGTATTTGCCCAGACGGTAAGTGTAGTGTGTGCCCTGGCCATTCTGCTTAATAGAAATAAGGTGTTTAGGATAACAAGGGAAGATCTCAGGATAAACAGCCGAACAGACGGTGCAGAGGATAAAGACAAGTGATCACAAGTTCATAGCTGTTATCATGATAATGGCACTGGCATTTGTCTGTATCTGCTCCCACAGTGACTGTGCCGACTGGATGGTAAATGAAGACCAGGCGGGCGTACATTCCACAGCGTCAGCAGTTGATGGCGCGGACAGGCAACTGGACGGGGCAAGGATCCTGGATTATTCCTTAGGGGCCAATATCTGTGGTGTAATAACAACCGCCATATTGACGTGTATATATATAACGCTGTTGAGTTAAACATATCTTGACGGATTTAAAGTGAATACATAATAGTGTCATAGGGGTGGCCTTTATCTGGCTGCCCATTGTTTATTTGCTGGCTGTACAAAAAATAAATCCTCAAATATAATAAAATTATATTGATTTATATTAAGAAGTGCAGGAAAATAGAAGTGTATATTGTTGCAGAAAGATATTTGCAGCAGAAACAACATAAAACATCGTTTTACAGAAGGGTGGGGGAAGGCTTACGGCATTACATGATGAAAATGGTTCCGGATCAGATGGTTCCGGATGGGGAATAGCACTGGTAATCATTGCTGTTATTATTTTGACAATTATAGGTGCGGCAAATGCCGATAAAGACCCCGGGTATGCAACTAAGGTACATACATGGGGAGAAAGAACCAGTGAGGTTACGACCCAGGAAAAGGTAAGGTCAACTACGGAATACATAACCACAGAACGAAGAGAGACCACAACAAGAAGTACCTCCCAGCCTACGGAGAAAAATACTACAACGACCGGTCATAAATATAATACTTCAAGTGACTCATATGATGATGGTTATGATGATATTTATATGGATGGGGATTATGATTATGACAGGTATGATCACGATAGTGATTATGCAGATGGTGTAGACGATGCATTGGATGAATTCGGTGATGATTACGACGATTGAAAAGGCTGCAAATTTGCTCAGGTACATTGCGGGATATTTCAAGCTGTGTTATCATGGCAATACATATGATGAATCGACGAAAGGTGAATATAGATAATGTTACAAGGGGTAGGAAGTAAAGTTTTTAGATATGAAAGTGCCAATGAAGAAAATATTCAGGCATTTGCAGATGACAGACTTTATTTTGCTGCCCCTGATGTATTTAATGGGCCATTTGAGAAGAGTATGTATGTGGACTTTTCCAGGGCATGGGAGTTGGTGTCCTATGAGCTGGAGCATTATGAGAGGGATTATCTGGGTGGTAAGAATAAGGACAGCTTTCGGATAATAACGCCTTTTAACAGGGAATTTTTCACGAAGACTTCCGAGACTCCCGAAAGCAGGAAAGCCTTTGAGGACAAGATTTGTCTTGCCATCGGAGATATTACAGGAAAGCTCGGGGCAAATGGCAGGATGGCAGACTTCTACGAGGATTACCTGTCGGACAATGTATGGATGGAGCATGGTGATCATTATAGAGGATTTGCACTTATGTATGATAAGGCAAAACTTGAAAAGGGCGTACTTTATGATCCGGAAGATCGGGAGCTGCTTAAGAAAGCAAGCTTTGGTAAGGTGAACTACAGGGAGGCACGGCATGATTTGGGTGCTGAGCTTTTTAAGCTTTTGTCCCAGAAAAGCCACAATGATATAAAGAACGGACTTAAGCCGGTATTACTGCAGATGCTTACAACCAGAAATAAGAGTCGGGCTTCAGAGAAGGAGTGGAGGCTGTGCAGTTTTCCGGAAGATATCAATACTCCTGATGAGGCTGCATATATGTCCGTGAAGCCTGAGGCGGTATTTGTAGGGGAAGATATTGATCATGACGTGAAACTTGAGCTGTGCCGTATCGCAAAGAAAAAGAAGCTTCATGTGTATGAGGTATATGTGGATCCTGCAACACCGTTTTACAGGCTGGATTTTAGGAAGATTGATAATAAGGGGCGGTAGATGTAAACTTCCCCCAACTGCCGTTTGACAGTCCATTAAAGTTGTGTTAAATTAACTGCATAAAACCCATATGGGAGTGGATTTTTCAAGAGAGATCTTTTTTCGCCACACAGTATTTTTACTGTGTGGCATTTTTAATGCAAAAAAATGCTGACCGGAAGTTGTGTCAGGGCAGAAAATGACATTTGCCATAGACATATAGTTTTAGGCACATAATTATAGAAATACAGTTTTAAATACAATAAGATAAGGAGCGAGAAGATTTATGGATCAGAATTTCATGAAGGAGAAAAATATACTGCAACTGGTTATTTCCATGTCGCTGCCCATGGTGATCTCCATGGCGGTAAATTCCCTGTATAACATAGTAGATAGTTATTTTGTCGCGAAGATAAGTGAGGAGGCAATGACGGCATTGTCGCTGGTGTATCCGGTGCAGAACCTTATAACCTCCATTGCGGTAGGATTTGGCATAGGAATGAATGCCAGGATCGCATTCTGTCTTGGCGCCGGGGATGAGAAGCAGGCAGATCAGGCAGCCACAACGGGCATGCTCTTAAGCTTCATTCATGGCGTGATACTTATGGCGGTATGTACCCTTGGTATGCCCTGGTTCCTGTCACTGTACACCGACAATCAGGAAATTCTAAGCATGGGACTTACATATGCCAACAGGGCATTTGCATTCTCCATCATCATAATGCTTGGAATATCATTGGAGAAGATATTCCAGTCGGTAGGCCGTATGAAGGTATCCATGATAAGTATGATGTGCGGTTTCATTGCAAATATCGTCCTGGATCCCCTTATGATCTTCGGAATAGGTCCATTTCCGAAGATGGGCATGGCAGGTGCAGCCTACGCGACTGGTATAGGGCAGACCATAACCTTGCTTGTATATATTGCCTTCTGCATATTCAGACCGTTGCCGGTTAAGTTCAACAGGAAGAACATATATTTCGGAGGCAATCTGCTCAAGAGACTTTATGCGGTGGGAATACCTGCTTCCCTTAACATGGCACTTCCGTCATTGCTCATATCAGCATTGAACGGCATATTGGCAGCATTTTCCGAGAGCTATGTGCTGGTGCTTGGAGCCTACTACAAGCTTCAGACATTTATCTATCTATCTGCAAATGGTATCATTCAGGGCATACGTCCTATCATCAGCTTCAACTACGGAGCCGGTGAGAAGAAGAGAGTTCGACAGACCTTCAAGGTATCACTTTGCCTGGCTGCGGGGGTTATGGCTGTGGGATGGATACTGTCACTGCTGATACCGGGACAAATGATCGGTTTGTTCACCGAGAACATAAGCACCATTAATATAGGAATAAAGGCACTTCATATAATAAGCTTCGGTTTCGTGGTATCTGCCGTGTCAGTTACCTGTTCGGGAGCTCTTGAAGCACTGGAACAGGGCATGGCTTCGCTCATGATATCCTTGTCCAGATATGTGGTGATCATCATTCCGGCAGCGTGGATATTGTCCCATATATGGGGAGCAGAAGGAGTTTTCTATGCATTTCCGGTTGCAGAGGCCTTGACGGCTGTCATATCAGCTTTCATTATGAAGCATGTTGCCAAAGCCAAGGCTATCACAGTAACTGACTAAATATATGGAAAGCGAATGTGATCATTATAGGTGACCGATAAAAGTATTACTGTAAATGATCAAATGCCCGGAAAACAAATGTAATTACGATAAGTACCCGATAAAGATACGCTGTATGTAGAAGTTATGGTATAATATGTCAGAAGCTAACAAATTTCAAGCAACCAAAGGGAGAACAAATAACATATGACCTGTGAAGACATGATGGAGATACCTGAACTGAATAATGTGCTCAATCTTAAAGCAGGGGAAGCCGGACTTGAGCATTCTATAAGATGGATATATTTTGCCGACTGTCTTCAATGCGTGAAGAACGAATATCGGATCGAGAATTATATACATGGTGGAGAATTTGTTGTACTGACCAACAGAAGTCTTACAGACGACAGCAAGAGTCTCATGAACCTTATCGACCGTATGAGGGAACATGACATAGCGGCATTGGGGATAAATGAAGGACAGATATCGGACAAGCTCATGAGCTATTGCACGGAGCATGATCTTCCTTTATTTGAGCTTCCGGAGCTTTTTCCTCTTATTGATCTGAGCCAGATAATGTGCCAGAGACTGGTTCTTGAGGAAAATGACAGGAACTCAGCCGAGCAGCTTTTGTCCTCTATATTGGATGCGGAATATCTGGATAGGGACAAGGTATTTGCCCAGGCAAGAGTGCTTAATATTGACCTTGCCGGAAGCTTCACTGTGGTAGAATTTGCATTTCTCCAGGCAGATGAAGCAGATCGTGACTACCTGGCAGCGGGACAGAGACTTAGAAGTATAACCACCGGGGAATTTGCAAGCCATACCGGGACAAATGTAATGGTAATGTTACAGACCGGTTCCATGATCGCTCTTATACCTGTTGAGCATGTGGATGACAGCCGGATGAAGGAGATACTTAACCGTATCGTTGACAGGGCTGAGCGGGAGTGCGGAACCGAGCTGATAGCCGGCGTTGGCAATGCCACAGGATATCTTGAGGACGTGAAGTTAAGCAGAAACGAGGCGGCGGCAGCCATTAAGATCGCCCGGGCGTCAGATTCACCGGAGCATGTGGTATTTTATGATGAATTGGGACTTTATACACTTATCTCACATATTCCTGACAGCAGATTTCTGGATAAATTCGTGGAGGATAACTTGGGCAGGCTCATAAATGCAGACCGGATAAATAGCGGAAATCTCTGCGAGACACTGGAGAAATACCTTAATTGCAACTGTAATGCCAAGAGCACCGCAGAGTACATGTACCTTCACAGGAATACCCTTAATTACAGGCTTAATAAGATCAGGGAGATACTGGAGACAGACCTTGATGATCTGGATACCTGCATGAAGCTTAAGATGGCATTCATGATAAGAAATTACAGAAAGCTTACGGAAACCTGATAGAAAAATAATATTGTGCACCGTGCACAAAAAATATAGTACCCGAAAAACATTGATTTTGCCATCATAGTTGGTATAATAGACACAAATTAAAGAAAAGCAAACGACAAAGGCGTTGGATATAGTTAATACTATCCGGCGTCTTTTTTTACTGTAATGATGTCTTTGACATCGTTACGCCGCAGCAACCCTTGCCAGAGGAAGCACCAAGTGTCGAAGACACATTCAGAATGGTGCTGACGAAATGCCGCCGAGAGATTGTGCCCATGCGTTGAAAACGCATATTGGAATGGCACAATCGACTTGCCGCCGAGTGTAAACGAGGGGGCGTTACTCATAATATGAGGTGGCGATACCAAACAGGCAATTTCAAATGGTTGCTGCTCGAGTTGATTGTTTAGTAAGGAGGACGAAAGATATGAGTACAGCAGCAGAATTAGCAACAGCATTACCAGAGATAATCACAGAGCAGGTTCCGGGACCAAAGTCAAAGGAACTTCTTGACAGAAGAGACGCAGCAATCCCACAGGCATTGTGCGGCAAGACCTATCCAATATGTATCAAGCAGGGCGCAGGTGCAATGTTTGAGGATCTTGATGGAAATAAGATCCTTGACTGGGTTGGAGGTGTAGGTGTTTTAAATATCGGTTATTCACATCCAGAGGTAGTAGAAGCGGTAAAGGAGCAGGCAGAGAAATATTTCCATACAATATTTAATGTATATGTTCATGAGGGCTATGTTGAGCTGGCAGAAAAGCTCAATGAATTGATCCCTTGTAAGGGAGATGTGAAGAAAACATACTTTGCAAATTCCGGTGCAGAGTGTGATGAGAATGCCATCAAGATCGCCAAGGCATACACCAAGAGAAGCGGTGTCATCTGCTTCACCGGTGCATTCCACGGCAGAACAAATCTTACAATGGCACTTACAGCTAAGAAGGTATATGCAGTGGGCATGGGTCCATTCCCTGCAGGAATATACAGAGCACCATATCCATATCTCTACAGAGCACCGAAGGGATATACAGAGGAAGAGGCAATCAAGTATTATCTTGATGAATTAAACAGAGTATTCGACGAGGGTGCTCCTGCAAGCGAGATAGCATGTATGATCCTTGAACCATTACAGGGCGAGGGAGGATTTATCCCTGCACCTATCGAATGGGTAAAGGCAGTCCGTAAGATCTGTGATGACAACGGAATATTGATGATCGCTGATGAGGTTCAGTGCGGTAACTGCAGAACGGGAAAGTACTACGCTTCAGAATACTGGAAGGAAGCGGGATGTGCTCCTGATATCATCACAACAGCCAAGTCAGTTGGCGGTGGTCTTCCGATCTCAGCTATAACAGCAAGAGCAGAAGTCATGGACGCTGCTCCCGCAGGTACTATCGGTGGTACATTCTGTGGAAACCCACTTGCATGTGCGTCAGCCCTTGCAGTTATGAAGGTTATGAAGAGAGATGACTATGCAGGCAAAGCAAGACATATCGGTGAGGTTGTTACAAAGCGTTACAAAGAGCTTCAGGAGAAATATCCTGTTATCGGTGATGTAAGAGGTCTTGGAGCAATGATCGGAATAGAGTTCGTTACAGACAGAGAGACAAAGGAGCCTGCTACAAAGCTTGTGGCAGATATCATTCATAATGCTATGCAGAAGGGACTTCTTCTTGAAAGCTGCGGTACAGCAAGCAACACCATAAGATTCCTTGCACCGCTTACCATGACAGATGAGCAGATGGAGAGAGGTCTTGAGATATTTGAGGAGTCTATCAAGGAAGCACTTGAAGCGTAAGGACAGGAGGAACGATTATGGAGCAGAAATCAAAATTTGACAAGGTAATGGGAGCCTGGGACATCCTGGTCATCGCCTTCGGTGCCATGATCGGATGGGGCTGGGTAATAAACTCCGGCGACTGGATCACCACAGCGGGATTCATGGGATCCATAATTGCAATGCTGATAGGTGGTTTAATGGTATTCTTTGTAGGTCTTACATACGCAGAGCTTACATCAGCGATGCCACAGTGCGGTGGTGAGCATGTATTCAGCTACAGGGCAATGGGTCCTACAGGTTCATTTATATGTACATGGATGATCGTGCTTGGATATGTGGCTACTTCAGCATTTGAAGCAACAGCCCTTCCGACAGTTATCACATATCTGTTTCCTGATTTCAATCAGGTATATCTTTATACCATTGCAGGAAAGGATATCTACCTTACAACCATCATCTTAGGTGTAGGTGTTGCGGTACTTATCACATGGGTAAATATCAAGGGTGCCAAGACGGCAGCCATGCTCCAGACAATACTTACGGCAATAATCGCCCTTGCAGGTATATTACTTGTTGTAGGCTCGGCTGTAAATGGCGATGGCAGCAATATCAGCGGACAGATCTGGGAGGCAGGCACAGGAAATACTTTAGGAAGTGTATTCAAGGTTGCATGTATGACTCCGTTCCTGTTCATAGGATTTGATGTAATCCCACAGGCAGCAGAAGAGATAAATGTGCCATACAAGAAGGTCGGTAGGATCATGTTACTGTCAATTATTCTGGCAGTTGCGTGGTATCTCCTTATAATATTTGCAGTTTGTTATATAATGCCACAGAGTGCCATAGCAGAAGAGATGGCGTCCCAGAACGGACTTGTATCAGTTAAGGCGATCGAGATAGCATTTAACTCTCCGCTTATGGGCAAGGTGCTTATAATCGGCGGTCTGTGCGGAATAATCACATCCTGGAATTCATTCCTTATGGGGGGCAGCCGTGCACTTTACTCAATGGGTGAGTCCCTTATGATACCTAAGTTCTTCGGTAAGCTTGGAAAGAATAAGACACCTGTTGCAGCTATCATATTATGTGGTATAGCCTGCTGTGCGGCTCCATTCTTTGGAAGAGGAGTACTGGTATGGCTGGTTGACGCAGCGTCATTTGGCTGTGTTATCGCTTACATGTTCGTGTCAATTTCATTCTGTATCCTTCGTAAGAAGAGACCTGATATGGACAGACCTTACAAGGTAAAGGCAGGTAAGTTCGTAGGTGTAATGGCGGTTATCATGGCTGGTTTCATGACACTTCTCTATATCGTGCCGGCGTCATTTTCGGCAGCTCTTATATGGCAGGAGTGGGTAGTTGTAGGTATATGGCTTGTGCTTGGTGTATTCTTCTTCTTGTACTCAAAGCGCAAATATGGTGATGAATTTGGACGTGACATATTTATTGTGGATGAGACAAAGACTGAGGACGCATACACAGGCGACAGCTCAGTATACGACGAGAAGCATATAGGAAGACACTTCGTGGTTACAGTTGGCTGTGAGTACGGAAGCGGCGGTCCGGAGATCGCGAAAATGGTTGCTGACCATTTCGGAGTTGCGTATTATAATAGAGATCTGGTAGATAAGGTTGTTGAACAGATCGGTGTAGACAAGGGTCTTGTAGAGGAGGCCGATACCAAGATCGGTGTAAGATATGCATTTGACACTTCATATGGTGTAAGATATGCAAATCTTTCAAACCGAGTTATAGACGCCCAGTTCCAGGCGATACATGATTTCGCAGACAAGTCCTCGTGTGTTATCGTAGGACGAAGCAGTGATTACATCCTGAAGGACAGAGATGATGTGTTAAACGTATTCATCTATGCACCTGAGGAGGATGAGATTGCAGCGGTAATGAAGGAAAAGGGCATGAGCGAGCACAAGGCAAGAGAAGAGTGGGAGTATGTAGAGAAGTCACAGCATGCAAGACATGCATACATTACAGGAAAGAAGCGTGGCGACAGACATACAAGAGATATCCTGCTTAACAGCAGTCTCCTTGGCTGGGACAAGACAGCCGATGTGATAATCGACCTTGTAGAACGCAGATACGATATAGATGAAGAAGCTCTTAAGAAGGAGGCATAACCTGTAATGAAGGGATTTTCAATAAAGACAGAGATAGAAGAGTATGATACATTTGCAGAATTTGCAAATGTAGCCGGTCTTTCGGCAGAGGATCTGGTGTTATGCGGAGAGCATACCTACGACAGATATATAGCACCGCTTGGTACCGGTGTACAGACCTTATTCAGGGAGAAATACGGTACCGGCGAGCCTACAGACGCTGCGGTTGACGCCATAATAGACGCCTTAAGGGCTAAGAAATTCAACAGGATAATCGCTGTAGGCGGTGGAACTGTTATAGATATAGCCAAGGCTGTGGCAGTGGCAGGACCTGAGGATAAGGTTGATGATCTGTATGACAATGTAGCTTCTCTTAAGAAGTATCATCCCCTTATCATTGTTCCTACCACCTGTGGTACAGGAAGTGAAGTTACAAATATTTCAGTTATAAACCGTGTGAGCAAGGGCGTGAAGATGGGACTTGCGGCGGACGCAATGTATGCGGACAAGGCAATAATGATCACAAATATGCTGGAATCCATGCCATACAAGGTATTTGCCACATCTTCAATAGACGCAATGGTGCACAGTGTTGAGTCCTTCTTAAGTCCAAATGGCTGCAGCATATCAAGGATATTCTCCACAGAGGCATTAAAGACCATAATCACCTGCTGGAGCAAGGCAGTAGCTGCCGGCTGCGGGGATGCATGGAAGACCTATGCTGCTGATTTCTTAAAGGCTTCAAACTGGGCAGGTCTTGGATTTGGTTATGCGGGCTGTGCTGCTGTACATGCCTGTGCATATCCTCTTGGCTCTGTATATCATATTCCACATGGACAGAGCAATCAGTTGATGTTCGCTTCTGTTATGAAGAAGTACAAGGAGCTGAAACCGGTAGGAAGGATAAATGACCTGGAGAAGGTCATAGGAGATACTCTTCAGGTAAAGCCGGAGGAGGCACTGGAGGCTTTATACTCCCTTATGGATAAGGTGTTAAAGTGTGAGCCTTTAAAGAATTTCGGAGTTAAGGAAAGTGACCTTCCGGTATTCGCACATGATGTGATCGGAACTCAGCAGAGACTTCTTAAGAACAATTATCTGCCGCTTACAAAAGAGCAGGTGCTTGATATATATAAAGCGGCTTTCTAGTATATTCTGATATGTGACAAAATGAATAAAACTTCGGTGTAAATAGCCGGATTTTGCAGCATGACGCAGTGACTGATCATATGTCACTGCGTTATCTTTTGTTATGGCAACGAGTCAAGTGCAACATGCTTGCATGATTGCATTTGACGACTGCTAATCAGCGGATAAAACTCGCAAAGCGTGTTTTATCGATGTGTTATAATATCTGTTAGGATAATAAGAGGGTGTCATGTTTTATATGAAAACTTGACATGCACCGTCGGAGGAGGATAAGAGTATGGCAGGTAACACAAAGAGAAAGAATAAACGTGGACTTGCTTTTGTGAGTATTTTTCTGTTGCTGATATTAGCAGCGGCAGGTGGAGTTTCCTCAGATAAGAATAAGGATAATACCACAGGAACCACAGAGGCTGTAGCTACAAGCGAGATCACCACAGAGGCATTTGCAGGGGATGACCGGGATGTGGCAGGGCGGCCGGCGGATACATTAAGTGGCAAGGATGATAATTCGGATATTTCCGGTGATGGATCGGGCAGTGATGTTGTGACCCCAACCACCGAGAGCGACAGACCGGATTTTGTTGCTGTTCCGGCTGATGACAGTGAGGCCTATGCCATTATCAATGACAATATGCCGGGATTTTCCGATGAGGACAAGAAATCCACGGAACCATTTGAAGAGTACAGTGAGCTTGATGAACTTGGAAGATGTGGTGTGGCATATGCAGATATCTGCAAGGAGCTGATGCCTGCAAAAGAGCGTGGAGAGATAGGACAGATCAAGCCCAGCGGATGGCATACGGTTAAATACAATGGCATTGTGGATGGGAATTACCTCTACAACAGATGTCATTTGATCGCATACCAGTTGGCAGGTGAGAATGCAAATGAGAAAAACCTCATAACCGGAACCAGATATCTTAATGTGCAGGGCATGGTGCCATTTGAGGATCAGGTTGCCCAGTATGTGAAGGACACCGGAAACCATGTGCTTTACAGGGTTACACCTTATTTTGAGGGGGATAATCTTGTGGCAAATGGCGTTCAGATCGAGGCATGGTCGGTTGAGGATGAAGGCTCAGGTATATGCTTCAATGTGTTCTGTTATAATGTACAGCCGGGGATAGACATTGATTATGCCACCGGCGACAGCGAGATATCACCTGATTACACAGGAGAAGTGGATAACAGCGGGGATAATTCCGGTTCAGACAGTGGGGATGCCAGTGGTTCATCCCGGGAAAATGCAGATGGAAGGACTTCAGAAAACACTGAGGCAATCACGGAGAATAATAGTGGTAACGAGCAGGAGTATATCTTGAATACCAACACTAAGAAGATACACAGACCATCATGTTCCAGTGTGAAGCAGATGAAGGAGTCAAATAAAAGGAGTTACACAGGTTCTCTTGATGACCTGTTAAATCAGGGCTATGAGCCGTGCAAGAAATGCATGTAATTTCTTTTGCAGTAATAATTAAAAAAGCGTTGACATATAATATGCAGTATGATATTAGTAGATTATCAAAAAAGGGAGTAGTTGCATACGCCTATGGTGTGTGTTCTGGTTTTCGTCAGGACGTCTGATTGGACAGTGCCTATAGCTGTTATTCAGACCGGGGATCAGATAGCAATAGATCTGTTAAACAAGACTTTTTGTGTACATTTATTGTGCACAAAAGGTCTTGTTTTTTTTGTTATAGCAACTGCTTCTTTAACATAAAAACAAGACGGAAAGGAGAAGTCTATGAAAGAAATTTATCAGCAGACAAAAGAGGAATTATTTAAGGAATATGGGGATCCGGGAGGATTGACCACAAGGAGGGCACAGGAGCTGCTTGAGAAATATGGTGAGAACCTGTTAAGGGAGAAGAAAAAGAAAAGTATATTCAGCATATTTCTGGGACAATTTGCCGACCTTTTGGTGGTTATTCTTGTGGCGGCAGCAGTGGTATCCATGTTTTCGGGAAATGTGGAGAGTACTATAGTAATATTTGCAGTTCTTATAATGAATGCAGTGCTTGGAACCATCCAGTATGTTAAGGCGGAGAAGTCGTTAGCGGCACTTAAGAACCTGTCGGCACCCCACGCCAGAGTCATACGAGACGGAATGAAGCAGGAGATCCCGGCTTCTGAGGTGGTGCCGGGGGACATATTGCTTCTGGAAGCGGGAGACATGGTGGCGGCAGACGGCAGGATAATAAGCAATCATTCTCTCCAGGTAAATGAGAGCTCACTGACGGGAGAATCCACAAATGTTGATAAGCTTGAAGGGGTTATATCAGAAGAAGTTCCACTTGGAGACCGGGTAAATATGGTGTTTTCAGGAAGCCTTGTCACCTACGGAAGAGCTGAGGTGCTGGTGACTGCTACGGGAATGGCAACGGAGATGGGACGCATAGCATCTCTAATGAATGATACAGAGGACAGAAAGACTCCCCTTCAGGTGAGCCTTGATAATTTCAGCAAGAAGCTTGCCATACTTATAATGGTGATCAGTGGAGTAGTATTTGCACTGAGGATATGGCAGGGAGAGACCATTCTTTCTTCCCTTATGTTTGCTGTAGCACTGGCTGTGGCGGCAATCCCTGAGGCACTGGGTTCCATAGTGACCATTGTTCAGGCTATGGGCACAAGGAAGATGGCTGAGGACAATGCCATAATCAAGGAACTTAAGGCGGTGGAAAGTCTTGGCTGCGTGTCCGTTATCTGCTCGGATAAGACAGGAACCCTGACCCAGAACAGGATGACTGTGAAGGATGTGTATATTGCCGGACAGTGTATTAAGCCGGAGGAGATAAATGAGGGAACAAGGGCACACAGATATCTGTTGTATAATGCCATACTTAACAATGATTCCGGTATATGCAGTGGTGAGGATGTGGGAGATCCAACGGAGACCTGCCTGCTCCACATGGCAAGAAAAACAGATATTTCTTGTGGAAATCCTGGAGAAAATCCGGAGGAAGACATCAGAAAAATGATCCCCAGACTTGAGGAGCTGCCCTTTGATTCTGACAGGAAGCTTATGAGCAGCAAGTATGTCATAGAGGGAACACCTACGGTATTTACCAAGGGAGCGGTTGATGTGCTCATTGGCAGAGTGGTGAATATCATGGACGGTCAGGAAGTGAGACCGATGACAGATGATGACAGAGAGGCAATAAAGAAACAGAACAGAGCTTTTTCTGAAAATGGCATGAGGGTTCTTGCATTTGCATATAAGGAATGTAACGAAGATGAGAAGCTGTGCATGGACAGCGAATATGGATACACATTTACAGGGCTTGTGGCAATGATAGATCCTCCAAGGGATGAAGCGGTAGAGGCTGTGGCAACTGCTATCGGTGCAGGAATAAAGCCGGTGATGATAACCGGAGACCACAAGGTTACAGCTACTGCCATAGCCAGGCAGATAGGTATATATAGAGATGGAGATGTGGCAGTTACCGGACAGGAGCTTAGCAATATGTCGGATGATGAGCTGGATAGTAAGCTTGCCCACATATCTGTATATGCCAGGGTGTCTCCGTCAGATAAGATCAGGATAGTTGATGCATGGCAGCGGAAGGGCAAGGTTGTGGCCATGACCGGTGACGGTGTTAATGACGCTCCGGCTCTAAAGAAAGCTGATATTGGAGTTGCCATGGGAATTACAGGAACCGAGGTATCCAAGGACGCTTCTGCCATGATACTTTCGGATGATAATTTCGCAACTATTATAAAGGCAGTGTTAAATGGGCGTAATGTCTACAGGAATATTATGAATGCAATACTTTTCCTGTTATCGGGTAATCTTGCAGCTATATTTGTGGTGCTGTTCTGTTCAGTTATGGCGTTACCGACACCTTTTGAACCGGTGCATCTGCTGTTTATAAATCTGCTTACGGACTCACTTCCGGCACTTGCCATAGGCATGGAACCATCAGACAGAAATCTGCTTAAGAACAAGCCAAGGGATCCTAAAAAGGGAATTTTAAACGGAAGATTTTGCGGAAGGCTGGCTTTGTATGGCATTCTTATTGCCATTGCTACACAGACTGCGTTTTATATAGGACGTGGGGAAGCAGCAAGTACAATGGCTTTTGCAACTCTGACTCTTGCAAGGCTGTTCCATGGCTTTACATGCAGAGGGGAGAAGTCAATATTCAAGCTCGGATTAAGGAGCAACAAGTGGAGCAACAGGGCATTTGCCGCAGGAGTGGTACTGCTGGCGGTGGTTATATTAATACCTGCAATGCGTGGGCTTTTTATGGTGACGGGACTTACGGGGACTCAGTTAATGTGGATCGTTGGACTTGCATTTGCCCCTACATTGGTTATTCAGATGATACGGGTTATCAGGGAAGCCCGGTAAAATATTCCTGAAAATGGAAATAAAAAGTTACAAAGTATAAAGTTTATGATAAAATCTAAAAGCAGGCCGTGATGAGCTGACATTGATAAAGGATTGTGTCAGGCTTTATATGAAAACCTGACCTGCAGCGTCAGCCCTTTGCCGAAGGAGAATTGATGTTCAAAGGAGGTGGACTCTATGGCAGAAAGGTTAAAAAGAAATGCAGTGATAAAGAGTAAGCGATTTTTATGTGCAATGCTTTCAATGCTTATAATCATTTCAGGCATATATTTCGGTAATGCAAGAGTAGACAACATGTCTTTAAAAGAGTCCCCTGTAGCTTCAGTTCCGTCTATACATGGAGTAGAGAGCGTGCTTACAGACACTGAGGCATGTACCTCCGAAATGCTTGGAATCAGACTTGATCTGTCTGAGCTTACGGTAAAGTATGCCAGAACCGGCAGGAACGATGAGCTTGCAGATATACTGTGCTTTGCCGGCATTTCTATGGAGCCTGTATCTATATCAGACTATGATTATGTGGATCAGACCACATATGATTGTCATAGTGAAAAGATTTCTGATTATATTCACAATTCGGACGGGAAGAAACGAATCTCATAAAATTTCCGATTATAACAAGAGCAGTAAATTGAATAGTAATTGATTATGGAGGCATACAGAACCTGTATGTGTGTTTCGTATACGAAAAATTCTGTATGCTTAATATGGAGGTTTATATGGGACAGAATATTTTTGTGGGTTTAATGGCAGTGGCAGCTTTAGTGGCAGGTTTCCTTGGCTGGTGGTTTGAAAGTGGCAGATCTTTAAAGGATGACGATGAAGCGAAGCCGGATACCGAAGATACGGACAAAAAAGCAGCAACGGCAGCTGATGATAGGAAAAATCCCTCAATAATGGACTCGGCAAAAAAGGCGGCAACCGCCATGATTTCAGAAGAAAAAAGTCATTCGTTATAAAATAAATTATATAGGGAAAACCTATAACATGTTAAAGAAAAACTGAATTATTCAAAATAGTAACCTACTGATATACTGGGTAAAAAGACAGCTTTGGAGGTAGATTACTATGGAGAGAGGAATTAACACACGATGTTTACACTTAGAAGAAACTGAAGGAAAGACAGATAATTACGGAGCACTGACTTTCCCTATATATCAGACAGCTACATATGCTCATCCTGCAGTGGGACAGAGCACAGGATATGATTACAGCAGACTTCAGAACCCTACCAGGGAACATCTGGAGAAGGTGGTTGCAAGCCTTGAAGGCGGTATAGACGCACTGGCACTTTCCACCGGAATAGCTGCCATCACTCTTATGATGGAGCTTTTCAAGCCGGGAGACCATCTTATTGTTGAGTCGGATCTGTATGGCGGCAGTATAAGATTATTTAACAATGTTTCAGAGAAAAATGGTATAGAATTTTCAAGGGTAGCCTGTTCTAATGAAGATGTGGAGTCCTATGTCAAGGACAATACAAAGGCTATATACATTGAAACTCCTACAAATCCTATGATGAATGTTACGGATATAGGAGCACTTGCCGGTATAGCTAAGAAGCATGGATTGTTACTTATAGTAGATAACACATTCCTCTCTCCTTATTTTCAAAATCCTCTTAAGCTGGGAGCAGATATCGTTATCCATAGCGGTACGAAATATCTGGGAGGGCACAATGATACCCTTGCGGGCTTTATAGTGACAAATAATGAGGAAATAAGCGAGAAGCTGAGATTTCTCATTAAGACCACGGGAGCGGGGCTGTCACCATTTGACAGCTTCTTACTTGAAAGGGGCATAAAGACCTTGGGAATAAGAATGGAAAGAGCCCAGGAGAATGCATTTGCCCTGGCAGAATGGCTGAAGAAGCAGGATGTTGTAACCAAGGTCATATATCCGGGACTTCCGGAGCATCCGGGGCATGAGATCATGAAGAAGCAGGCGAGAGGCTTCGGTGCAATGATAACCTTTGATCTTGATACAAAGGAGCATGCCATTGCTTTACTTGAGAAGGTGCGTATGATAAAATTCGCCGAGAGTCTTGGAGGAGTGGAGACCCTTATCACATATCCTACCACCCAGACCCACGCAGATGTGCCTGTGGAGATCAGAGAAAAAAACGGTATTACAGACAGCACCCTCAGACTTTCAGTGGGAATCGAAGACAGCAAGGATCTTATAGCAGAGCTTGAAGGAGTGTTTAAGTGCATTTAAGCTTGGCATAAAAGGTCTAAGGATTGTGCAGGTGATTGGTTGTCATTTGCCACTGATATCAAATATCCGGCACCAAGGAGGAGAAAATAGTGGCTGAAAGAAATCTTGATTTTGATAAAGTTATAAACAGAAAAAATACAGACTGCCTTAAGTATGACTTTGCAGTGAAACGCGGCATGCCTGCGGATGTACTTCCGTTGTGGGTTGCTGACATGGATTTTAAGACCTCATCCTATATAGAGGACGCGGTGATAGAGAGAACAAAACATGGAATATTCGGCTACAGCGAGGTAGGCGAGGATTATTTCTATGCAGTTAAGAACTGGATGAAGAAACATCACAACTGGGATGTGGATGAGAAATGGCTGGTGAAGACGCCGGGTGTGGTGTTTGCCCTGGCAATGTCGGTTAAGGCATATACAGAACCGGGGGACAGCGTGCTTATCCAGCTTCCGGTTTATTATCCATTTTCAGAGGTTATCAGGGACAACGGAAGAAAGGTTGTCAGCAATGACCTGGTACTTTCGGAGGATGGTAGATATCATATTGATTTTGATGATTTTGAGAAGAAGATAGTTGAAAATAATATAAAGCTTTTCTTTCTGTGTAATCCCCACAATCCTGTGGGAAGAGTGTGGACTCTTGAGGAGCTTAAGCGTATAGGCAATATATGTCTGGAGCATGGCGTAACTGTTGTCAGTGATGAAATCCATAACGATTTCATATTGAAGGGTGAACATCATGTGTTTGCAGGGATTGATGAGAGATTTGCTGATATATCCGTAACATGTACATCAGCCAGCAAGACCTTCAATATTGCCAGCATGATGATATCCAATATATTCATACCAAGCGAAGCTCTAAGAAGAAAGTTCAGAAGACAGCTTGATGCGGCAGGCGTAAGCCAGCTTGGTATCCTGGGATTTGAGGCAACCAGGGCTGCCTATGAGCACGGCGAGGAGTGGTATCAGGCAATGCTTTCCTATGTGAAGGCAAATGTAGAATTTGCCCGGGAATATATCAGGGATAACCTTAAGAATGTCAAGCTTATGGATATTGAGGGAACATACCTTATCTGGCTGGATTTCAGAGAGACCGGGCTTACGGCTAAGGAGCTGGATGACCTCATCATAAATAAGGCGAAATTATGGTTAGACAGCGGCAGGATATTCGGCAAGGTGGGCGAGGGCTTCCAGAGAATAAATGTGGCATGCCCAAGAACCACATTGAAAGAAGCCCTTGATCGTATTAAAATAAGCCTTGAAGGTTAAGGCTTTAAGCAGGAGGAAGAAGTAATGAGTCACATTTCAAGAGGAGAAGCCTTTGAGCTTTTAAAGAAGTATAATAAGGATCATTTTCATATACAGCATGCTCTTACAGTGGAGGCTGTTATGAAGTGGTATGCAAATGAACTGGGTTATGGTGATGAGGCAGAATACTGGGGAATTGTGGGGCTTCTGCATGATATTGATTTTGAACTGTATCCTGAGGAGCACTGCCTTAAGGCACCGGAGCTGTTAAGGGAAGCCGGTGTGGGCGAGGACATTATACACGGAGTTGTGTCCCACGGATATGGTATAACCATCGGTTGCGGAGTGACACTTGATGTGGCACCGGAGCATGAGATGGAGAAGGTGTTATTCGCCGCAGACGAGCTTACAGGACTTATCTGGGCAGCGGCACTTATGAGGCCTTCAAAGAGTACGAAGGACATGGAGCTAAAGTCACTTAAGAAAAAATACAAGAGTAAGGGATTCGCCGCAGGATGTTCCCGTGAGGTTATCGAGCGTGGAGCCGAACAGCTTGGCTGGGAGCTGGATAAATTATTAACTCTTACACTTAAGGCTATGGCTGAGTCCGAGGACGAAATTGTTGCAGAAATGGAAAACATAGAATAAAAACATTATTGAGTTCAGGAGGAAGTGCGTATGAGTTTTGGTATGAGGATCAGACAGATAAGGTTTTTTAACTTGTTAATGCTTACACTGGCGGGGGTAATAAATGCCATTGGTGTTGTGTTGTTCTTAAGTCCGGTGAAGTTATTTGACAGCGGTATATCGGGAACCTCAATGCTGATATCTCAATGTACGCCAAAGAGCATTTCACTTTCTCTTGTGCTTATTGTACTTAACATCCCTCTGTTCCTCTACGGAACGAAGAAACAGGGATGGCTGTTCACCTTCTACGCTATATATGCGGTTGCTGTTTACTCCATATCCGCGTGGCTTATTACGGATGTGATCCCTATTGACGTGAGTATTGCGTCACCCCTTGCGGGAAATGATCTGTTTTTATGTGCACTGTTTGGAGGAATCATCTCCGGTATAGGAAGCGGTCTTGCCATAAGGTTTGGGGGAGCCATGGATGGCATAGAAGTTATGGCGGTGATATTTGCCAAAAAGCTGGGACTTACCGTTGGAACATTTGTCATGGCATACAACGTGCTGCTCTATGTAGTGTGCGGCTTTATCATCAATAGCTGGGTGCTTCCTTTGTACTCTATAGTTACATACATGGCGGCACTTAAGACGGTGGACTTCATCGTTGATGGTCTTGACAGAGCCAAGGCAGCGATGATAGTTACTCATAAGCCTAAGGAGATAAGCAAGGCACTCTCGGAGACCTTCGAGAGCGGTTCCACAATTATAGACGCTGTGGGGGGATATTCCCACACACCTTCATATGTGGTATATTTTGTTATCAACAGATTTCAGGTGGGCAAGATGAAGACCATAGTTCATGAGATTGACCCTATGGCATATATTACTGTAAATGAGGTGGCTGATATCTACAGGGCAAATCAGGAAAAGCTCAGATAGAGATCAGGCAGACTCCCTTGAACTGAGAGATTTTTTCAATTTAACGGTACCGTAGAAAAGGCGTAGGTGTTATAATATCTGATATGATGTTTTACTTTAAAAGGAGGTATTTGGAATGGGATTTTTAACAGGAAAAACAGCAATCATAACAGGTGGCGGAAGAGCGGTTCTTAAGGATGGAAGATGTGGCTCCATTGGGTACGGAATTGCAACTGCGTATGCCAAAGAGGGGGCAAATCTTGTTATTACAGGAAGAAATGTTAAGAAGCTCGAGGACGCCAAAGAGGAGCTTGAAAGATTATACGGGATCAAGGTTCTGGCAGTTCAGGCAGATGTATCGGCAGGCTCAGACAATGAGGCAGTAGTTGCAAATGTTGTAAAGCAGGCCATTGATACATTCGGAAGTATTGATGTGCTCATAAACAACGCTCAGGCGTCAGCTTCAGGCGTTACTCTGGCAGATCATACAACAGACCAGTTCAACCTTGCCATGTATTCAGGATTATATGCAGCCTTCTATTATATGAAGGAGTGCTATCCATATCTTAAGGAGGCTAAGGGATCGGTAATAAACTTCGCTTCCGGCGCAGGATTATTTGGAAATTATGGTCAATGTGCTTATGCGGCAGCCAAGGAAGGTATCAGAGGCTTAAGCCGAGTTGCCGCAACTGAGTGGGCAGAGGACGGTATTAATGTAAATGTTGTATGTCCCCTTGCATGGACCTCACAGTTGGAACAGTTTGAGCAGGCATATCCGGATGCCTTCAAGGCAAATGTACATACACCGCCAATGGGACATTTTGGTGACGCAGAGAAAGAGATCGGAAGAGTATGCGTACAGCTTGCTTCTCCGGATTTCAAGTACATGTCCGGTGAGACCATTACTCTTGAGGGAGCTCTTGGCCAGAGACCATAAGAAACGTTGATCATACAAGAAGTAAAATATAAAAGGGATCTGGAGGACATAGGGGATGACTTTAAATCAGTTGAAATATATTATTGCAATATCAAAGGAAAATTCATTAAATGACGCGGCGAAGAAGCTGTTTATCTCACAGCCAAGTCTTTCTGCAGCAGTTCATTCCCTTGAAGAGGAGCTGGGGTTTGATATCTTTATCAGATCCAAGAGCGGAATTTCCCTTACCACAAAGGGAATTGAATTTCTGGGTTATGCCAGGTCCGTGGTGGAGCAATACGACATATTAGACGCCAGATATATTTCAAAGACAAATGTCAAGAGAAGCTTCCAGGTTTCCATGCAGCATTATACATTTGCGGTAAATGCATTTGTGGAGCTGATCAAGCAGTACGGAATGGACGAGTACGAATTTGAGGTTCATGAGACTAAGACCTATGAGGTCATAGAGAATGTAAAGAACCAGAAGAGTGAGATCGGCGTTCTCTACATGAATGATTATAATCAGGATGTCCTTACCAGGATCCTTACAGAGGCGGGGCTGGTGTTCACGCCGTTATTCGAATGTGGAATATATGTTTACATGAGCAAGAGCAATCCCCTGGCTGGGAAGAAGGAGATTGCCATAGAGGAGCTTGACGAGTATCCATGTCTTGCATTTGCCCAGGGAGATCACAATTCCATGTATTTCGCCGAGGAGGTTTTAAGCACCTATGAGTACAAGAGACGTATCCGGGCAAATGACAGAGCTACCCTCTTAAATCTTATGGTGGGAATAAACGGATACACCCTGTGTTCCGGAATCATCTGCGAGGACTTAAACGGAACCGATTACTGTGCCATAAGGTTAAAGACGGATGAGAAGATGACCATAGGTTACATCTCAAGAAAGAACTCCATAATCAGTGAGCTGGGACAGAAGTATATAGAAGAATTATCCAGGTATAAGGAAAAGGTGTTAGATTAATAAAAATAGCCGAAAAAACGAGAAAGCTATTAAAATGGTGACAAAAATGTCGGCGTGTGATATGATGTTATCGTATGTATGGCAGATGCGGATGGCTGACTTTGCCTATATGTATTAGATGGCAATATAGTGATGACGGTATGAAAGCGATTTAAACGAGATGACGTTTAGGAAAAGGAAATAAAAAATGAGTGCATCAAGAAAAAATCGTGGATTTACTCTAGTGGAACTTATAGTAGTACTGGTTATTCTGGCAATTCTCGCCGCAATACTTGTGCCGGCTTTATTAGGATATATTGATAAGGCAAAGAAGGAAAAAATATTATTAGAGGCAAAGGATGTATGGACTGCTTCCCAGGCGGCATTGGCAGAGTGCTATGGACTGTATCCGGACAGCTTTGAGGCATCTTGTAAATTCACATCCACAATAGATGGTAAAACAATAAAAAAGTTGGGCAGAATATCAAACGGAGCTTTGGGAGCATTGCAGAAAAATCCAAAGGATAGTACAGAAGCCGGAACGTCCAGCAGGATAATTTCCGGACAGGTTCTGAAATATCTGGACAGTGCAGATAAAAACGGGAATCCCAGATATACATTTGGAAGTGGAAAGATTCCGGATGGAAACAGTACACCAAGTAGTTATTTGGGAGATAATCCGAAAGACACTGATGTAATAATTCAGATATTTCATGACAGTAAGGGCAGAATGGTTGCATTGAATTTTGCAAAAAACGGATATATGGTAACTATGATTGCCGGAAAAACCCCGGAAATAGTGTATGATGGAAAATGCCTGCCATCCAGGTAGTAACATAGTTGTAGAGAAAACATTGAAAACACAGATCGTAATGTGATATGTACCCTCTTTACTGGATAAACCAGTAAAGAGGGTATTTTTATGCGTTATAGCCTCTGCCTATAACAGCCAATAGAAAATCTGAATGGCTAAACCTATTGACTCAGTATGCTTTTAATGGTAGCATACTAACATACTAAAAGGGTAGGTAATAAATATGGCAAAGAAATTAGTATTTTTCGTAAGACATAACATTAAATTGGGCCGAATGTGATGTTTCTGACAAGCATTCAGCTTATTAGAGGGAATATTCAAAAATGATGATTTGAAAATGAAATAAGAAAAAAATTTTTAATTAAAATATTAAGGAATAAAAGGAGATTAAGATTATGAGCAATTATAGATTTGAGACATTAGCACTTCACGTAGGACAGGAACAGCCGGATCCGGCAACAGATTCAAGAGCGGTACCAATTTACCAGACAACAAGCTACGTATTCAGAAATTCACAGCACGCAGCAGACAGATTTGGACTTGCTGACGCAGGTAACATCTATGGAAGACTTACAAACTCAACCCAGGATGTTCTTGAGAAGAGAGTTGCAGCCCTTGAAGGAGGTTCAGCAGCCCTTGCAGTAGCGTCAGGTGCGGCAGCAATTACATATACAATACAGGCATTAGCTGCGAATGGTGGACATATTGTAGCACAGAAGACAATTTATGGTGGAAGCTACAATCTTCTTGAGCACACACTTCCACAGTACGGAGTAGAGACAACATTCGTTGACGCTCATAACCTTGCAGAGGTTGAAGGTGCTATCAAGGACAATACAAGAGCTATCTACCTTGAGACTCTTGGTAATCCAAACAGTGATATCCCAAACATTGATGCAATCGCAGAGATCGCTCACAAGCATGGACTTCCACTTGTAGTAGATAACACATTCGGTGCAGCTTACTGGGTAAGACCTATCGAGCATGGCGCAGATATCGTAGTACATTCAGCAACAAAGTTCTTCGGAGGACATGGTACAACACTTGGTGGTATTATCGTTGAGGCAGGTACATATGACTGGAAGGCAAGCGGCAAATATCCTGCAATAGCTGATCCAAACCCAAGCTACCACGGAATTTCATTTGCAGATGCAACTGCTCCTGCAGCGTTCGTAACATTCATCAGAGCAATCCTCTTAAGAGATACAGGTGCAACAATTTCACCATTTAACGCATTCTTATTACTTCAGGGAATTGAGACTCTGCCGCTGAGACTTGACAGACACGCAGAGAACACAAAGAAGGTTATCGAGTACCTTAAGAGCAACCCACTTGTAGAGAAGGTTAATCATCCATCACTTGAGGATCATCCTGATCATGAGCTTTACAAGAAGTATTTCCATAATGGCGGTGGAAGTATCTTCACATTCGAGATTAAGGGTGGCAAGGAAGCAGCATACAAGTTCATCGACAGCCTCAAGATCTTCTCAATCCTTGCAAATGTTGCAGATGTTAAGAGCCTTGTTATACATCCGGCTTCAACAACTCATTCACAGCTTAATGATGAGGAGCTTGCAGATCAGGGTATATCACAGAGTACAATAAGACTTTCAATCGGTACAGAGCATATTGATGATATAATCGAAGATCTTGATCAGGCGTTCAAGGCAGTATAAAAACAGAAAACAAAAGAACATAAGGGGATTTGGACAGCCGCCAGCCTGTCATAAGGCCGGCGGTTTCCTTATAAGGACTAAGTTGCAGCCGGAAGGTTGAATTCCCTGCCAATTAATGATAGCATGTAAATAGTATATCTTCACGGATATATCAACAAAAAGGATTGTGTGGAGGCATGAAAATGATATCGACAAGAGGCAGGTATGGTCTGAGATTTATGATAGATCTGGCACAGAACCAGGGCATGGGATATATTCCTATGAAAGATGTTGCGGCAAGACAGGGGATATCCACCAAGTATCTTGAACAGATACTGCCGGTTCTTACTAAGAACAAACTGATTGAAGCAGTGCATGGAAAAGGTGGTGGTTATAGACTGGTTAGAAAACCTGAGGAGTATACCGTGGGTGAGATACTTAGACTTACCGAGAACAGTCTTACTTCCGTTGCGTGTCTTGCAGATGGGGCAGCTTCATGTGACAGGGCGGATACATGCATTACCCTGGATTTCTGGAAAGGGCTTGATAATGTGGTGAATCAGTATCTTGATGAGCATACTCTTGCAGATTTTGTTAAATGATTATTGTAAATATTATACAGTATATATGACGAATAACAGAACTGTTAAAAACAACTCCCTAAACTATAATATTATCCAGCAAGATAAAAGGGAGAAGGAAATGACAGTTAAGGAATTTTATAAGGCGATAGAAGGTAACTACAACGAAGCCAAGGACAGGATGATGAACGAGGGACTGATTCTTAAGTTCTCACTTAAATTTGCAGAAGATAAAAGCTTCGGGGATTTAAAGAGTGCCCTTGGACGTAATGATTAGATAATATAGCAAAGCTTGAGTCATAAATACATAATACAGATACATGTCGAGTAGGCGTCAGCCTACTCGATTCTTTTTTGGCCCACTTTTGTCTCATGTGGTTGTTAGTGACGCTTTAATGTGATAAAATCATAAGCTGAGAAAGGTTATCACAATTTCCCATAAAATAAACAATTCAGGAGGCAGATCATGGTAAAGCATGTGATTTTATGGACGTTAAAAGAAGAATATAGCGATGAGCAGAAGAAAGAGATAAAGAAAGATATCAAGGCAGGGCTTGAAGGTCTTAAGGGCAGGATACCGGGGCTTGTGGACATTCAGGTGAATATAGATGGCCTTGCCAGTTCAAATGCTGATCTTATGCTTGATTCTACATTTGAAGATGAGGCAAGTCTTAAGGGATATGCAGTTCACACGGAGCATGTTGCGGTAGCAGATGGCAAGGTGAGACCTTACACAGCCATAAGGAGCTGTCTTGACTATACCATTTAGAGAAACCCTGATGGCTGGTGCTGCAGAAAGGCTTGAAAGATGTCAAAGACAAAAAAGAATACACAGAGCATGCTTATAAGATGGCTGTTGTACATAGGCGGCCTCGTGATTCTGGCACTTGGAATAAGTCTTAATACCAGAACCTGCCTGGGAGTGTCTCCCATAATATCAGTGGCATATAGTGTGGCAGATATATTCAGTCTGAATTTTGGAAATGTTACATTTGCCCTGTATGGTTTCTTTGTTCTGATCGAGGTTATAATACATTTTGTGAGGCGCGAGACGGGAAGGATTCCCAAGGACCTTGCCCAGGTTATCTTAAGTCTGATATTTACAAGGTTTTTAAATCTGTTTAATGCTGTGATACCTGTAATGGGTGAACAGCCAGAGGGAAGCCCTCTTAATTTGATGGTGGTAAGGATACTGTTTCTTATCCTGGCAGTAGTGCTTACAGGAATAGGGGCTGCACTTTCATTAAATATGAGGCTGATACCGAATCCGGGAGATGGCATAGTGCAGACCATATCAGATTGTGCCGGCAAGGGAACCGGATTCGTCAAGAACTGCGTGGATATAACGTGTGTTGTATTCTCGGTGATCATAGGTCTTGTGCTTAAGGGAAAGCTTGTAGGCATAGGAATAGGAACCATAATAGCAATGATAGGAGTGGGAAGAGTTATAGCAGTATTTAACCACTTCACTCTGAAGAGACAGATACAGCTCATAGAAGATAGCATAATACGGAGCGATATATAAAAGGATTAGTAAGGAGTAATTTATAGATGAAGCAGGAATACATAATGGGAAATGGCGCCATAGCCCTGGGAGCCCTTGCGGCAGGGGTAAATGTGGTTGCCGGTTATCCGGGAACTCCGTCATCGGAGATTATTGAGACAATAGCAAAGTACCCGCATGAAGATATTCATGTGGAGTGGTCGGTAAATGAGAAGGCTGCCATGGAGGTGGCTGCCAGTGCATCATATTCAGGAGCGAGAACACTTGTTACCATGAAGCAGGTGGGACTTAATGTAGCAGCGGATCCTATCATGTCCTTGGCATATGTAGGTGTTAAAGGAGGAATGGTGGTTGTATCCGCAGACGATCCGGGTCCTATCTCATCGCAGACTGAGCAGGATACAAGAAAATTTGCTGAGTTCTGCAGGATACCTGTATTTGACCCTTCATCACCGGAGGAAGCATATGAGATGATACAGGACGCATTTGACTATTCAGAGAAATACCACACACCGGTGCTGTTCAGACCAACTACCAGAGTCTGCCATGCATATGCATCCATTCAGGTGCCGGAGGAAATGCAGCCTAAGAAATACGATGGCTTCGTGAAGGATTCAAAGAAGTGGGTAATATTCCCAAGGCTGTCATTTGCAAATCATGCAATGATAGAAAAGCGTAACCCTGAGATGGGAGAGGACTTCTCCACATACAGATTTAACATACTGCAGGGAGGAGATGCCGGTAAAAAGGCGGTATTTGCATCGGGAGTAAGCTATGCATATGCTATGGAATACCTGAAGGATCACCCTGAGGTGAGACTGGTTAAGATAGGAACTCCGCATCCATTCCCTGAAAGCTTCGCATTAAGGGCTCTTGAGGGAGTTGAAGAGGTAATGTGTATAGAAGAGCTTAGCCCATATGTGGAGGAAGCACTTCTTAAGCTTATAGGAAAGCACAAGCTTAACGTGAATGTATACGGAAAGCTTACAGGTCATGTGGCTGCCAGCGGAGAGAACAATTCAAACAGTGTGGCAGCAGTTCTTGCGGGCTTCCTTGGACTTGATGGAATGAAAGCAGGAATGGACAAAACGGGTGCTCCTGCTCTTCCTGTGAGACCACCTGTGCTCTGCGCCGGATGTCCACATAGGGCTTCATTCTATGCAGTTAAGGCTGCCATGAAGGGTAGAAAGAGTTATTTCTGTGGAGATATAGGCTGCTATACCCTGGGCAATGCAATGCCTCTTGATATGGTTGACACCTGTCTGTGTATGGGAGCCGGAGTTACAATGGCACAGGGCTTCCACTGGGTAGACGGAGAGGGAACCTGCTTTGCATTTATCGGTGACTCCACATTCTTCGCCTCAGGTATAACCGGTGTTGTAAATGCAGTCTACAACGATGCGGATATGATATTGTGTGTTCTTGATAATTCTACAACAGCTATGACAGGACACCAGCCTCATCCGGGTACAGGAATAAATCTTATGGGCAGCTTCGTGGACAAGGTAAGCATACAGAAGGTTCTTGAGGGCGTAGGTGTTAAGAAGATCGTTACAGTTGATCCTCTTGATCTTCCTAAGGCTGTGGCAGCCGTTAAGGAGTGTGCGGACATGAAGGGCGTCAAGGCAATTATATTCAAGTCGCCGTGTGTTGCCATAACCAAGCCACAGGGCAGAGCAGTTATAAGTGACAAATGTATCCAGTGTAAGAAGTGTATCAGGGAGATAGGGTGTCCGGCACTTATTATAAATGATGGCAAGGTGGCTATAGACAAGTCACTGTGTACAGGATGTGGACTCTGCAGTCATATCTGTCCGGTATCGGCTATTTCCTGCGGAGACGGAAAAGATAAGGTGTCAGGAGGTGCGGCAAATGAATAAGGATGTCTTAATATGCGGTGTAGGCGGACAGGGAACTGTCCTGGCGTCAAAGCTTCTTGCGGCAGCGGCTATGGAGGAAGGAAATAAAGTCCATTCGGCAGAGACCATAGGAATGGCTCAGCGTGGCGGTTCGGTAACAAGTCATGTAAGGATAGGAGACCGGGCATATTCTCCCCTTATACCTTCAGGAGGTGCCGACATGATAATGGCATTTGAACCATCTGAGGCAGTGAGAAATCTCTCATACCTGAAGCAGGACGGAGTTGTGATAGTAAACAGTGTGCCGGTCAAACCTACTACAGAATCATTAAATGATACAGGCTATGACGGAACAGAAATGATAGCATATCTTAAGAGCAGATGTAAGAAATGCGTAGTTGTAGATGCTGAAGAACTGTGCAGTTCTCTTGGCTCATCAAGGTATTTTAATGTGGCAATCCTGGGTGTGGCAGTTGGCTGCGAAGGTCTGGGACTTCCGGAAGATACGGTACTTGCAGAGATAAAGAAGAGGGTGCCGCAGAAGTTCGTAGAGACAAATGAAAAAGCCTTCCTGATAGGAGTTCAGACCGGAAGGAAGTATATAGATTAAGAGATATATAATTGTATCAAGAAAATATTATATTATTTGAAAGGACAGGGGAAATGCAATTAAATAGTACACAGCTTGGGCAGGTTGACGCTCAGATCAAACGACTCATAAAGACAGACAGTTACTATGGAAAAATGTATAGGGAGATGGGAATTACAGGAGTCTCAAGTAATGAGGATTTTCAGAAGATACCATTTTCAAGTAAGGCAGATTTAAGAAATGCTTATCCGCTTGGAATACAGGCAGTTCCTGACGAGGAGGTTGTAAGGATACATTCATCCTCAGGAACCACAGGAAAGCCGGTTATCATACCTTATACAGCAAAGGATGTGGATGACTGGGCAACTATGTTTGCAAGGTGTTACGAGACAGCAGGTATAACAAAGAAGGATCGTATCCATATAACTCCGGGCTATGGTCTCTGGACTGCGGGTATTGGTTTCCAGGCAGGGTGTGAGAAGCTTGGGGCTATGGCAATACCAATGGGTCCCGGCAACACAGATAAGCAGCTTCAGATGATGATGGATCTTGAGTCAACAGTAATCTGTGCTACATCTTCATATGCGTTGCTTCTTTCAGAGGAGATCAATAAGCGTGGAATAAAGGACAAGATAAAGCTTAAGAAGGGTGTTATAGGTTCAGAGCGTTGGAGCGATAAAATGCGTAAAACCATAAAGGAAAATCTTGGTATCGAGCTTTATGATATCTACGGACTTACCGAAATCTATGGCCCGGGTATCGGAATAAATTGTGAAAGTCAGCATGGTATGCATTACTGGGATGATTATATATATATAGAGATAATAAATCCTGTTACAGGCGAGCCTGTTCCTGACGGAGAAGAGGGCGAGATCGTCATAACAACTCTTGTAAAGGAAGGAGCACCCCTTATCCGTTTCCGTACCCATGATATGTCAAGAATAATCCCGGGTGAGTGTCCATGCGGAAGAAAGTACCCAAGACTTGATATCATCCAGGGCAGAAGTGATGATATGTTCAAGATCCATGGGGTAAATATGTTCCCAAGCCAGGTTGAGGAGATCCTTGGAAGCATAGATGGTGTGTCCAGCGAGTACAATATCAATCTTGCCCATGATGATGAGAAGAACAAGGATGTCATCCTTGTTACAGCAGAGGCAGAGGGAAGAGTGAACTTTGACAAGACTGCGGTAACCATAAAGGAGGCATTCAAGTCAAGAATCGGAGTTACCCCTAAGATCACTGTTGTTCCGGTGGGAACTCTTCCAAGAAGCGAGAAGAAGGCTAAAAGAGTCTTTGACCATCGCCAGCAGTAAAATATATTATCGGTTTGAATGGATATCATGCACCGGCAGATGTCAGACAGGATCCTGTCTGGTATCTGCCGGTGCTGCTCTATTTAAGGTAACGAACCAGGTGCAGCATTCCTGTATGATTGTATTTTCTGTAAAAGTTTTCTGAAGATGTGTCTTGTCACCTGTAAACTCAGGTGCTATAATGCCTGTAATGCTCAGACAGAGGTAGTGCAGGGGCATTAAAACAATTAAAGAGTGTACAGCGTAAAAGAACTTATTTATGCAAAAAAATACATGGAGTGAAAACGGAGGATAAAATGATTCAGGAAGAAATACTCAGGTTAAAGAAGGAGAAGGACGCAGTGATCCTCGCCCACTATTATGTTGCACCGGAGGTGCAGGAAATGGCAGATTACATCGGTGATTCCTTTTTTTTAAGTAAGAAAGCCGTAGAGCTTAAGGAGAAGATCATTGTGTTCTGTGGCGTAGAGTTCATGGGAGAGAGTGCCAAGATGTTGAATCCTGACAAGAAAGTCCTTATGCCGGATCTGACTGCGGACTGCCCTATGGCACATATGGTCACAAAGGAGACAGTTGATGAGGCAAGAGCGAAATACGATGACCTGGCAGTCGTGTGCTATGTAAATTCCACCGCCGAGATAAAGTCCTGGTCAGATGTGTGCGTAACCTCTGCAAATGCAGTTAAGATCGTGAAAAAGCTTCCTCAGAAAAATATATTATTTATCCCGGACAAGAACCTTGCCCATTTCGTAGCGGCAAATGCTCCGGAGAAAAACTTCATATACAATGATGGCTATTGCCCAAGACATGAATTTATGGATGCTCAGGAGATTGCAGAGCTTAAGGCGGAACATCCGGATGCTGAGGTGCTGGTTCATCCTGAGTGTAACGCAGATATAATCAAGCAGGCAGATTATGTGGGTTCCACCAGCGGCATAATAAATTATGCTGCCGGAAGCAAGAATAAGAAATTCATCATAGGCACAGTTAAAGGCGTTATATATGAGCTCCTTGACAGACGGCCGGACGCCGAATTTTACTTCCCTAAGACAGAGCCTATATGTGTGAATATGGCGAAGATCACCCTTGAGAAATTAAGGGATGTGCTGCTAAGTGAAGACAAAGAAGTCATGCTTCCGCCTGAGGACATAAATGAAAAAGCAAAGCTTACATTGGAACGCATGCTTGAATATGCGAAGTAAATAATGAAGAAAATCTCAGGAAGAAGCTATAGATATAATAAATTTAGATCCGGCAGAGATTACAAAAAAACAAAATGATGACATTGAATGCAAACTTAAATGGATAAGATATTGTTTCAGGTTTCAATGCACGTTTTGGGAAAAGAGACATTTTATGGATAAAGAGAAAAACATGAACAATAAAAAAAATGCAAATAAACCTGATAGCAGACTTGACTGTGATGTGGTCATAGTGGGCTGCGGCGTTGGCGGTCTGTATTCTGCACTCAATCTTGACCATAGTAAAAAAATCCTCATGCTTTCAAAGGATGCAGTGGATATATGTGATTCAATGCTTGCCCAGGGTGGTATATGCGTCCTTCATGATGAGGGGGATTATGACGCTTTCTTTGAGGATACCTTAAGAGCCGGTCACTATGAGAACCGCAAGGAGAGTGTTGATATAATGATCCGCTCAAGCCGTGACGTGATAAACGATCTTATCTCAAAGGGAGTAGAATTTGAGCGTGACGACAAAGGCGAGCTTACCTATACTAAGGAAGGCGCCCACTCAATCCCAAGAATATGCTTCCACGAAGATATAACCGGCAAGGAGATCACTACAAAACTACTTGCAAATGTGAGGAGGCTTGATAATGTATCTATCATGGAATACACTTGCATGACAGACCTTCTGGAGGATGAGACTGGAAGAATATGTGGAGTGCTGGCAGAAAAAGATAACAGCAGCATAGAGATATATGCAGGTGACGTGATATTTGCTACAGGAGGAATAGGCGGTCAGTATGCATATTCCACAAACTACAGGATATTAACCGGAGATGGCTGCCGGATCGCCAGTGACCATGGGGCAGAGCTTGAGCATATGGATTATGTCCAGATACATCCTACCTGCCTGTACAGGAAGAAGAAAGGACGTAATTTCCTTATTTCTGAGTCAGCAAGGGGAGAAGGTGCTATAATATTAAATCATAAGGGCGAAAGGTTTGTTGATGAGCTGCTTCCAAGAGATGTTGTCACAGAAGCTATCAGGAAGGAAATGGAGAAAGAGGGAGTTGAGTACGAGTTCCTTTCATTTGAAAATGTGCCTGATGAGGTAATAAGAAATCATTTCCCTCACATATGTGAGACCTGCCTTGAGGACGGCTATGATATATTCCGGGAGCCTGTTCCTATAGTTCCTGCCCAGCATTATTTCATGGGAGGAATACATGTGGACAGCAACTCAGAGACAACACTTCCACATCTTTATGCAGTGGGAGAGACGAGCTGCAACGGAGTTCACGGAAAGAACAGACTTGCCAGCAACAGTCTGCTTGAAAGTCTTGTGTTTGCAGCAAGGGCAGCAAAGAAGATAAACAGCGAAGAGGTCGTGTAAATACGAGAATTAAAAAAACTGTGAAGCAAGCATGTAAATATGAGAATGTAAAAAATAGTCAAGCCATTGGCATGAACACATAGATTTTATAAAAAGCCTAATACAAAATAAAGGCGGAGATGATCTGAAATACAAACGATTTGCGGAAAAGGAGAAGAAATGGACAGAATAACAATGCTTTTAAATGCGGATAAATTCATAAAACTTGCCCTTGAGGAGGATATCAGTTCCGAGGATGTTACAACAAATTCTGTAATGCCTGATTACAAGAAGGGCGAAGTGCAGCTTATATGTAAGGAAGACGGAATAATTGCCGGACTTTCAGTATTTGAGAGAGTATTTACAATGCTTGATCCTGCCACGGAAGTGAAGTACGCAGAGTACAACGGCAGACCTGTTAAGGATGGTGATAAGGTGACAAATGGACAGCTCCTTGCAGTTGTTACAGGAGACATCAGGGTTCTCCTCTCTGGTGAGAGAACAGCCCTTAACTACCTTCAGAGAATGAGTGGAATTGCCACATATACAAATAAGGTTGCCGCACTTCTTGAGGGAACAGGCATCAAGCTTCTTGATACAAGAAAGACAGGACCTTGCATGAGGATATTTGAGAAGTATGCAGTAAAGGTAGGCGGTGGAAATAACCACAGATACAACCTTTCAGACGGAGTACTTCTTAAGGATAACCACATTGACGCAGCGGGCGGTGTAAAGGAAGCGATAATGGCTGCCAAAGAATATGCACCATTTGTCAGAAAGATCGAGGTGGAGACAGAGAACCTTGACATGGTGAAGGAAGCTGTGGAGGCCGGTGCCGACATAATCATGTTAGACAATATGAGCCCTGAGGAGATGGAAGAGGCGGTAAAGTACATAGATGGCAGCGCTGAGACAGAATGCTCCGGAAATATCACAAAGGAAAATATCGAGAAGATAAAGAATATAGGTATTGATTATGTGTCAAGCGGTGCTCTTACACATTCAGCACCTATTATGGATCTCAGTTTGAAACATCTTAAGGTTATCCAGTAGTTTTTAACAGGTTAATGGATGGTGTCAGGTTTTATATGAAAATCTGGCATTCGATGGAAAGAGGTAAATGAATGACAGACGGTGTCTCAAGAAGACAATTTGAAATAGAACAGTTCAGAAACAGTGATGTGCCAATATCGGGAACCGCCATGGGAAAGCTTGCAGGGGTTTCAAGACAGGTGGTGGTACAGGATATAGCACTGCTTAGAACTGCAGGCTACAATATAATCTCCACGCCTAGGGGATATATGCTGTCAGATCACAGCGGCGTTACCAGGATTATAAAGACCCACCATAGCCTTGAGGATACTGCTAAAGAGCTGGAAATAATAGTTGACAATGGTGGTGCGATTGTGGATGTCAGGGTAAATCACAGGGTTTACGGTAAGATGACAGCTCCCCTTAATATAAAGAACAGAAAAGACATAAAGAATTTTATTAAGGATATTGAGACAGGAAAATCCAGTCCGCTTATGAATATCACATCAGGATATCATTTTCACCAGATAAGTGCAGATGATGAGAAGACCCTTGATGAGATAGAGGAGGCTCTAAAGGAAGAGGGATTTCTCACTGAAATACTTCCATATGAGGAAGGAATGTGGTAGAATACACAGGATTGTATTGAGGAATGTGTTGGCTGATAGTTAATGAAAGAAGGATGATTTTATTATGGCAGGAATAACACATGAGATTGATGACAAGAATATTGTTATGGCGATTAAAAGTGACGCTGTAGCCGCAACTAAGGAGCTTGTGGAGGCAGCGGGTCTTAAAAAGGGTCAGATATTGGTTGTTGGTTGCAGTACCAGTGAGACTCTGGGGGAACAGATCGGAAGCTGGTCGGTTCCTGAGGTGGGACAGGCTATCTACGATGGTATCAACAGTGTCCTTGAGCCTCTCGGCATATACCTTGCAGCCCAGTGCTGTGAACATCTGAACAGAGCTATAGTTGTTGCCCGTGAAGCAGTACCGTTTGCAGAATATGTAAATGCGGTTCCACAGCCTAAGGCAGGTGGATCATTTGCAACTGCGTGCTACAAGTCTTTAAAGGATCCTGTGGTGCTTGAGGAGATCAAGGCGGACGCAGGCATGGATATAGGAGAGACACTTATAGGCATGCATCTTAAGAAGGTGGCAGTTCCTGTGCGCCTGAAGCAGAAGCACATCGGGAATGCAAATGTAATATGTGCAAGGACCAGGGCAAAATATATCGGCGGAGAAAGGACCATATACAATAAAAGCTGAAAATACCTTAAGGGAGTATTTATTTTATGAAAAATGAACAGTTTAGTTCAAGACTTGGTTTTATCCTGGTTTCTGCAGGATGTGCCATAGGGCTTGGAAATGTATGGAAGTTCCCATACATATGTGGTGAAAACGGTGGCGCGGTATTTATCCTTATATACCTCATATGTCTTTTTTTGATAGGACTTCCCATACTGATATGTGAGTATTCCATAGGACGTGGAAGCGGATACAGTCTTATGAAGGCTTACAAAAATCTTGAACCGGAGGGAACTCACTGGCACAGATCCGGTGTAGCCAGCTTCGTGGGCAATTATGTTCTCATGATGTTCTACACAATGGTGGCAGGCTGGATGATGTATTATGCCTACAAGACTGCCGGGGGCGAGTTTGTAGGTGCGGATACGGACACAGTTAAGGGAATATTTAACCATATGCTGGGGAATCCGGGAACTATGATATTCTGGACCTTGTTAGTTATAGTGTTGGCATTTGGTGTATGTGCACTGGGTCTTGAAAATGGTGTGGAGAAGATCACCAAAGTTATAATGCTTCTGCTGATAGTTCTTATGATAGTAATGGCAGTCCGTTCGGTAACACTTCCCGGAGCCTCAAAGGGACTTAAATTTTATCTGGTTCCTGACTTTAATAAGCTACATGAGAGAGGTCTGGGAAATGTTGTATTTGCAGCACTTACCCATGCGTTCTTCACGTTGAGTGTCGGTATCGGCTCCATGGAGATATTCGGAAGCTACCTTTCTAGGGAAAGAAGACTTACAGGAGAAGCCATAAGTGTTACGCTGTTAGATACATTTGTAGCTATTACAGCGGGACTTATCATAGTTCCGTCATGTTTTGCTTATAATGTCGAGCCGGACGCAGGCCCACCACTTCTTTTCATAACTCTGCCAAGTGTATTCAACCATATGGCAGGAGGGAGAATCTGGGGTACATGTTTCTTCGTATTCATGACATTTGCCGCTATATCAACGGTTATTGCGGTATTTGAGAATATAGTTAAGATGACTATTGATGCAAGGGACTGGGAGAGAAAGAAAGCTGTTGCCGTGAACATGATAGGTGTGGCAGTTCTTTCAATGCCGGCGATCCTTGGATACAATGTGCTTTCAGGAATAAAGCCTTTTGGTGACGGAAGTACCATAATGGATCTTGAGGATTTCCTTGTTTCATATAATCTGCTTCCGCTGGGATCTCTTATTGCTATTCTGTTCTGTGTAAGGAAGAATGGATGGGGATATGATAACTTCATGAACGAGGTCAATACCGGGGAAGGTGTCAGATTTCCGCGGGGACTTAAGTGGTATATGACGTATATAGTACCGCTCCTTATTGTGGTTGTATATATTAAGGGTTACTATGATTTGTTTGCCCCTAAGGGTACAAAAGTGCTGGCATTCTGGATGGGTGTGGCTGCTCTGTTCCTGATGGGAGTGCTCGCCGTAATATTTGTGGGGAATAAGAAGAATAATGGTGTGAAAGAAATGTAAACATGTGAAGCTTCCCCAATAAAGACTGGTCTGATATAGGCGTAGATTTATTTGAAACGGCTTATATATAACAAAAAATAAAATAAAAAAGAAAATAGTGGAAAATTTATGAGTTTTCCGCTATTTTTTTGCTTAAAACCGGTATATATGGTTACATGGGAAGCTCAAAACTGTGGCAGCCTGCGGCGTTGCCGGGCTGGTTTTTCTGCTGCTGTGGACTAATGTCTGGTCCATCCATCAATATCCGCACCTTCTATGGCGGAGAAGATACGTTCCTTGATCTCCGGCACTGTTGCCCGGAGCTGGTCTATTATGTCCTTGCTTTCCTGACGCTTGGTCACTCCGTCGGCAGGACATGGATTTTTACATACAGGTAATTCATTTTTCAGTGCAAATGACTTGACTTCCCCTTCGTAAGCGTAGATGAGAGGACGTATCAGCGTGATCTGTGATTTCTCAAGGAAGGTCACGGGGGAAAATGTATGTACTCGCCCTTCATATAACAGTGACATTAAGAAGCTGTCTACCACATCATCCTTATGGTGTGCGTAGGCTATTTTATTGCAACCGAGTCTAATAGCAACCTGGTTAAAGGCACCCTTTCTCATTCTTGAACACAGTGAGCATGGATTAGGTTCCTTCCGGTGGTCGAATACGATCTCACCGATCTGAGTATGCTCCACAAAATACGGAACCTCAAGCCTGTTGCAGTATCTTTCAAGCCCTGAAGTATCAAAATCCTTGAAACCAAGGTCTACGGTTATAGCATAAAGAGAGAAACTCTTCGGATAGAATTTCTGAAGCTTCGCCAACGCGTACAGCAGGGTAAGGCTGTCCTTTCCGCCGGAGATTCCCACGGCGATGGTGTCTCCTTCTTCTATCATGTTGTAATCATCAATAGCTCTTCTTGTATATGATAATAATTTCTGTGATTTCATGTGCTGTCCATTCCTTTTTATAAGTTCCATATGATCTTTATACGCATGGGTTACAGCGTATTCCATGGCACCTTGCCTGTGCTGCAGTATCCATCATGTATAAATAATATTTCACAATGTGACAGGTGTCAATTATTTGCAGAAATAAGACCAAGACCTGTTGACGTGGGTGGGATTTTAAGCAAAAATAGATATAGGATTAAAAATGAAACATTAAAAAGGAAAGCATGTCATTATTTGGGAAACCGGAATTTTATTCAGTGATTGTATGGGAGGAGAAATATGCTGAAAAAAGAGTTCGTATATCAGGAATACACGAGAAGAGAAGAAAATATCTTAAGGGCACCATATAATCCGGAATTGGAATTTTATTCGGTGATAAAGTCCGGCAACATAGAAAAAACAAAAGAACTATGTGGTGTCTCATTTGCAGACAAGAAAGGACTTGGAAAGCTGTCTGAAAATCCCCTCCAAAATCTCAAATATCATTTTGTTATAACCGTTGCTATGCTGGCAAGATATTGCATAGATGGGGGACTTGATATATCAACGGCATTTTCCGTGAGTGATTTTTATATCATGAAGGCAGACAAAGCGAAAAATATAGCTGAAATAGACACTCTTCATACCAGTGCCTGTATTGATTATGCCCAGAGAATGAAGAAGCTCAGAAATAAGAAGATAACATCCCGACCGGTTGCCAGATGCGTAGATTATATTGCAGATCACCTTCATTGTAAGATATCCCTTGGTGAATTAGCAGATTATGTAGATTTAAATCCATCATATCTTTCACGATTGTTTAAAAAGGAAACAGGCATTACTATCAGTGAGTATATAATGAGGACAAAGATTGAAACGGCTGGGAACATGTTGATATATTCGGAATACACTTCGACAGAGATAGCTTCAATACTGGCGTTTTCTGATCAGAGTTATTTCACAGAGATGTTCCATAAGTACATGGGAGTTACGCCAAAAAAGTATCAGTCGATGCACTTGAGAGAAATTGAGATGGGCAAAGAAGGGAAAAAGTGACTTTTTTTGTGTGCAAAGTGCACAAAACATAAAGAAGAAAAGACGATATAAAGTAAATTAGCACAAATAGGTAAAAAATGCCATAAAAAAATCAATCTTTTGCCATAATATTAATTTTTTATCTGATATAAATGATACATAGGGTTAAGAACATGCTCATAAATAACAATTTATTAATGGGCGGAATTATGTATTATAAGAGAGGAGAAAAAGTATGGTAAAAGGAAAAAAGTATCTTGCATTATTCCTGGCTGCGGGTCTGGTTATAACTGCAATGCCATTAGGAACTACCCATGCAACAGGAATCATCGACAATGATCCTGTAGCAACAGTTAACAGCGAAGACGTGGTAGATCCGTCAACAGACCTTAGTTATGAGGGCTATGAGGAAGTCTGGGGTGACGAATTTGATGGAACAGAATTAAACAGAGATGTGTGGAATGTTGAAACACATGAGAAGGGATGGGTTAATTCAGAACTTCAGGCATATGTGGATAATGATGAGGTATTACAGGTAAAGGATGGCTACCTTAACATTAATCCGGTTAAGACGGTAGAACATAGCAGCGAGGCGGCTGCAATCGTTAAGAATGCTGATTTCTCGTCAGGAAAAGATGACTGGGTGGAGACAATAGCAGACTGGGGTGATCCTTATCATACGGTTGCATCGAGCACAGTTGTTGACAATGGAATAAAGTATACAATCACAGATCCGGGTGATGAAGATTGGCATGTGCAGTTAAAGCAGGATAATTTAAATCTTAAAGAAGGACATACATACAAGGTTGCATATAATGTAACATCCACAGCAGCAAGGCAGATAAAGTCAGGAGTACAGAGCGCAGCCTATACATGGTATGGCGGAGCGGATCCTGTACTTGAGGCAAATGTAGTAACTCCGGTTGAGTATGAATTTACAATGGAGGCAGACGATGATACAGCAACTGTTTACTTTTCATTAGGAAAGATTGCTGATGTTGAAACACCTGCTTCTGATATTACAATTACAGATATTACATTTACAGATCTGTCAGATGATGGTGAAGGCGAAGATGTGGTGAACTATACATCAGGTCGTATAAGCACCCAGAATAAGCAGACATTTACTTATGGTCTCTTTGAGTGCAGGGCAAAGGTTCCTGCAGGTAAGGGATATCTTCCTGCATTCTGGCTTATGGCAAATGATGAGAATGTGTATGGTCAGTGGCCAAGATGTGGCGAGATTGACTGTATGGAAGTCATGGGACAGGATCCTGATAAATTATACGGAACTATCCACTATGGTAATCCTCATGCTGAAAGCCAGGGAACGTATGAGATAACAGATGGTGCTTCATTTGCAGACGAGTTCCATACATTTGCATGTGAATGGCTTCCGGGAAAGATAAACTGGTATGTGGATGGCAAATTATACCATACAGAAAGCAACTGGCATTCAACAACAGTTGGCCAGGGAACACTTACATATCCTGCACCATTTGATCAGCCTTTTTATATTATCTTAAATCTTGCAGTAGGTGGAAGCTGGGTTGGAAATCCTGATGACACAACAAACTTTGATAATAATCCATATGTGATTGATTATGTGAAGGTTTATCAGAAGGACAGCTATGATGAGAATGTGCAGAAGCCGGAGAATAATGTGGAACTTCGTGATCCGGATGTGACAGGAAACTATGTTAATAATGGGGATTTTTCAGTGGAAGAAGATCTTACAGATGATACAGACTGGAAGTTCCTTACTGCGCTTGGTGGTGAGGCAGCAGCAACAATTTCTGGCAATGAGATTAACATTGATACAACAAATGAGGGAACTGTTGATTACAGTGTACAGCTTGTGCAGGCTGGTGTGCCATTACTTAAGGGCGCAACATACAAAGTTTCATTTGATGCATGCGCAGCAGAAGCCAGAACAATGCATGTTGATATAAAGGCACCTGATCACGGATATATTAATTACATGAACGGAACCGGTGCAGAGGTTGCTCTTGATACAGAGTATAATCATTATGAGTATGAATTTAAGATGAAGTCTGATTCAGATGCAAATGGACGTCTTGAGTATAATATTGGAGCGGCAGGTTCAAATGCACAGATCAAGCTTAAGAACGTGCGTATTGAGAAGATTGCTGATCCTGATCCTAATGAGAAGGAAGAGAAGACAGTCCTTGCAAATGGTAACTATGTCTATAATGGTGGTTTCCAGGAAGGAACAGGACATTTAGGATATTGGGATATAGCCAAGTCAGAAGGTTCAAGTGTAAGTGTAACAGATTATAAGGATGGCAGAAGATTTAAGGCGGTAATTCCTGAGGCGGCTTCTGAGTATGTGTTCCTTTCACAGGACGACATGACATTTAATGAAGGAACTCCATATCTCTTCAGCTTTGACCTTGAGGCGGATACAGATACTACAGTAAAGGCTGTTATTGCCGGTGTAGAGTGTGAAGCAGAGGTTGTTAAGGGTGATAAGAAGACTTATAGATTTGAGATACCACCAACAACAGAATTCAGTGACAAGTCTGTGTCATTCACATTCGATGCTGCAGGTACATATTATCTTGACAATGTAAAGATGGTAGAGAATGCCATGATCAAGAATGGCTCATTTAACGATGGCGAAACAGGATATACAATCTATATTGATTCATCAGCCAAGGCAAGCCATGTTGTAGATAGCATAAAGGAAGATAATGCACTGAGTCTTACAATCGATAAGACCGGTGATGCAGATTGGAAGATTCAGGTTAAGCAGGAAGATGTTAAACTTGAAGCAGGTAAGACATACAGACTTAAGTTAAAGGCCAAGTCATCTGTTGACCGTGATATCCGTGTAGTAATGCAGGGCGGAGAAAAGCTTGGATGGCCGGTATACTCAAATGACAATGTAATATCACTTACAAGTGAGTATACAGAGATTGAAGATGTATTTACAATGAATGAAGATACAGATCCTGCCGCATTTTTAAGTATCTGTTTAGGTAAGGTTGACAGAGAGATCACAGATCAGCATGTAGTATGCATTGATGATATTTCTCTTGAGGAAGTAAAGGCTGAAAAGGAAATTCCGGAGTATGAGGTTCCGGAAAACCAGACTATACATTGCGGACAGACCCTTGCTGATATTACTCTTCCGGAGGGCTTTAGCTTTGAGGAGCCAGGACTTGAGCTTGCACCTGGTATAAGCAAGGTGACACTTAAGTACACACCGGCAGATACAGATAAGTATGAAATTGTTACAGGAATAGAAATAACAATTACAGTAGAACATGATTACAAGGATGGCGTATGTGTATGTGGAGACATTGCTGATGGATTTGCCAAGGTAAATGGCAAGTGGGGCTTCTATAAGGATCAGAAGATAGTTTCAAATTACACAGGTGTAGTTAAGGGAGTTATTGATGGTAAGTCAAACTGGTACTATGTAAAGAATGGAGTATACACCAAGGCAAGTGGTATTACCAAGAGGGTTGATGGTAAAGGAAACTGGTACTATGTGAAGAATGGAGTATACACCAAGGCAAGTGGTATTGCCAAGAAGGTAGATGGCACAGGAAACTGGTACTATGTGAAGAATGGTGTGCTCACCAGAACTAACGGTATCACTAAGAAGGCAGACGGTTCAAGTGCAACCTGGTTCTATGTAAAGAATGGAGTGTTCACAAAGGCTACAGGTATTGCCAAGAAGGCAGATGGTTCAGGTGCAACCTGGTATTATGTGAAGAACGGAGCGTATACCAAGGCTACATGTATTGCCAAGAAGGCAGATGGTTCAAGTAAAACTCAGTATTATGTGAAGGCCGGTTCATGGGCAAATAAATTCACAGGTACAATTAAGATTGGCAAAAAGAACTATAAGATAGTTAATGGTGTTGTGAGGTAATACCTTTAACAAGCTGATAAATTTACATTAAAGCAATAATATAAATGAAGTGGAAGTGGTCTCTTTAAGAGGCCACTTCTCTTTTTTGTTCATCGAGCTGGCAGTCTAGATGACAATTATAAAAAATAAGATCAAGACCTGTTGACGCAGGTGGGATTTTAGGGGAAAATAAACATAATTGGGGACGACACAGGATGATATAACCAAGAGTAAAGCAAGTAATACCAAAGCTGACAATGGCTATAAAAAGATGATCAGGAGGAACATGGAATGGAATACAGAAGATTTGCAAATAAAATAGTGGCGAGGATTGACAAGGGGGAGGTGTTTGGCGGTCACCTGAACAAAGCCATTGTAAGTGCAGTCTGTGAGATGGTAATAGACGTGATAGAAGGAACCGTCGACAGGATTTATGACGAGGAAATCGGCTTGAATGTATTCAGTTTTTCATAGGATTGTATACTAAAAATATAATCTGAAAGTAGAATTTGAAAAGACAAGTCGTTGATATAATGCAGGGGGAGCATATGTTTTGTGAAGCAGACTATAGATTGAATATATTGACAAATGAAGACGCAGCCCAGGTTGTGTTGTATATTTCAAACACCTGTCTGTCGGATGAAGCACAGAATGTTTACAGGCAGGTGTGCCGCATGTCAGATGTGAAGTTTGATTTCTGCGAGCTTCTTGTGAAGGATTGGGATAGCTGGCTCACTCCATGGAGTGCTGACGCGGGTATGAAGGACAGGAAATTTGCAGGAAAAGGGAGAGAATTACTGGACGATATCCGGGAGAAGATACTTCCGGAGATAAAGCATCACTTTCCAAATCACAGGCAGCTATATATTGCCGGGTATTCCCTGGCAGGATTATTTTCCCTTTGGGCACTATATGAAAGCGGATTGTTTGACGGAGCAGTGAGCTGTTCCGGTTCCCTGTGGTATCCGGGGGTTGAGGAATATCTGCAGCAGACAGAATTGAACCAGAAGGCAGATGTGTATTTAAGCCTTGGGAAGAAGGAGCCGAAAACTGCCAATCACCTTATGAAGAGAGTTGGGGAGATCACGGAGGCAGAGTACGAGAAGCTGCGGAGTGATATAAATGTGGGCAATGTTATATTTGAATGGAATGACGGAGGACATTTTGCAAATGTGGTGGAGCGTATGGCGATGGGAATACGATGGATCATTTCCTGACCGGATCACGAAGGAAAATGCCCGTATCACATACAGGTGAAAGGAGCTTACTATGGAGAAGTTCATACCTCAGTTAAAGACAGACAAGGAATTTACAAATAAAATAATCAGGAAATATCATTTTGGAGGGGAAAATACAGGTAAGGTTGCAAGCTTATGTGATGTATCTCTGCCCCTGTTTTCCTCGGCCTGTTATTATGTATGGAAAAAGGCAGACACCGAAATCACATATGATGAATACGCTGTATGTCTTGTGACATTGGGGACAGCCTTTGACAAACTGGTTGACCTCTATGCAGAGAACAACTGCCTCCTGGAGGCATACATGCTGGACTGCATAGGGCTTGAATTTATGACCCGGAGCTATGAACAACTGGTTAAACATATCCAGACAAAATACTGCAAATGGGGCACAAAGCTTGACTTCCTTGGAGACACCTATCCTGTAGATATGATGGCAAGGCTTATGGAGAACTTCACCGGTACAGGCGTTTTGATAAATGATGAAATGATGTTAAAGCCACTTAAGAGCGTGCTGTTCCTGCTTCCGGTGTCAGATCAGGAACAGAAGGCAGACGCGTGCCGTATATGTACAAATTGTGGGAATGTCAACTGTATGTTCCGGGAGGCTTCCGGTTCGAACAGGCAGCATGATATATCAAAGCTCAGCGGTATATCGAGGATAAGCAGTTTGCCAAAAAATAATGGTATGCCGGGTGGCTCCTATGGTATCAGGCAGATATTTAAAAATGAAAGTGTCAAATAAATCTATAAATAATACGGAGGAAGATTGCAATGATAATGATTTTATTGGCGGCTGCTTTAGTTGCCTATGTGATCCTGCTGATCCTGAGGAGAAGGAACAAAGACAATAAGGTCATCGCAGGAACAGTGCAGATAGTTCAGGGAATATTGTGGATACTGATCGTAATAGACGGATGGTCAGAAAGTCATATGTTTACTAAGATCGCATGTATAATAATTGCTGTGCTGTCATTTGCAGCAGGTATAGGAGCATTTCTGAAACGCAAATAATTTTGTGGTGTGTGAGCCTTTAAGTAATATGTAGCAAAATTTTGGTGGAGAAGATTGGTGTGAATTGTATTTTGTAAGGAGAGTTAGTGACGATGATACAGTTATACACAGGTGACGGTAAGGGAAAGACCACAGCGGCTGTGGGACAGGCGGTTCGGGCTGCCGGTTCCGGCTACAGGGTTATATTCTGCCAGTTTATGAAAGGCGGGGAGTCAGGGGAGCTTGCGATATTGAAAGAACTTCCTCAGGTGGAGATCTACAGATGTGAAAGAGAATTTCCTTTTTTCAACGCCATGACCGACCGGGACAAGGAAGAGATCACGGAGATACATAATGAAATTATCAGGAATATAATCCGTAGACTTGACGGCTTAAATAATACAGGAAACATATCAACGAACGGCAGTGGGGCTGCCGGGCTGATGGTGGTTCTTGATGAGATAACCTATCCATTAAACTGGGGGCTTATTGATGTGAGCTTGTTCAAGGATCTGGTGGGGAAAGTGAAGGTGTTATATGATGAAAAAAGTGGTGGTGGCGGAGAAGAAAACGGCATAAGTAATATTAACGAAGAGAATCTGTCCCGGGTAGAGCTTGTACTTACAGGCAGGGATCCTGACCGGTTTATTCTTGAAAATGCAGACTACATAACAGAAATGAAGAAGCTGCGACATCCATTTGACCGGGGGATACAGGCAAGAAAAGGGATAGAGTATTAGAAATAGGGGTGACATTATGGGGAAGAATGAAAATGGGACAACTGTAGCGAAAATAATAATAAGCATTGTGTTCATTGTATGGTTTATGGGTTCGCTCTTTGGCATGATGGTATGTTCAAAGCTTGATGGCGGAACAGGACTTATGCTGGCACTGATAGGACAATATTTCCTTGTGTTTGGAATTATGGGAGTTGTGGGCAGTATAAAGAAACGCCCATTTCCGGCGATCATCCTGCTGTTTCCATTGGTGGGCATTGCACTTATCATATGTGGCGTGATCATGTACATAGATATGCAAAATGCTGCACAAGTGATCTACGAGGCGGCTCCTTACCTGTTGGCAGGAATATTCCCGGTGACAGGAGTTTTAATGATAATCAGTGCTACCTCAGAAATAAGACATCTTAAGCGGGTGTGCACAATGGAAGTCCAGGCTAAATGTATCAGCGTGGAGACCCGTTGGACTCAGGGCGGAAAAGGACGGAGGACAAAGCGGGTGCATATGCCTGTCTACAGCGTCTACTATAATGGAAGGGAATACACTGTCCGGAATAATGTGTATACAAACATGAACGATTATCAGGTGGGAAATTATTATCCCATAATGATCAATCCATTAAATCCGGAGGAATTTCTTGATGCAAATAACAGAAAGGGCAACATAGTTACTCTGGTTCTTGGGATTATATTTGTTGCGGTGTTAATACCGATCATCGTATACATGTAACAGGAAAATAACACAAAAAGGAAATGCACAGATGATAAAGAACATTATATTTGACTTGAATGGAACTATGATTTTTGATGGAAAATACCACGAAATAGCATGGAAGGAATACTCAGATAAACTGGCAGGCAGGATACTTACAACGGAAGAGTTCCAGCACCATGTACTGGGGCATACCAACAGGGATATCCTGGAATATCTCATGGGTAAGGGTACGCTTTCCGATGAGCGTATACTTGAGCTGACAGAGGAAAAGGAAGCAGCATATCGTGACCTGTATGTAAAGGACACCGAGAATTTCAAGCTGGTGGACGGACTTGAAGAGTACCTTGACTATATAAAAGAAAAAGGTATAAACATAAATATCGCTACAGGCTCCAACCTTACAAATCTTGACTTTTACTTTGAACAGTTTAAGCTTGACCGCTGGTTTGATAAGTCAAAGGCAGCCTATGACGATGGAACCATGGCAGCAAAACCGGCACCGGATATGTATATAAGAGCCATGGAAAGAATTGGTGCAGCACCGGAAGAAACAATGGTAATAGAAGACGGACCATCCGGAGTAAAAGCCGCTGCCGCCGCAGGAGCAGCCTTCATAGTAGGCATATACGGAGACTCTGACGAGAACCTCTTAAAAAATACCTGCCTCTGCAACCTGCTTATCCACGACTATGCAGATCAACCCAAATTAAGAACCATACTTTCAAAAAAATAAATCTAACTGAGCTATAGGACAGAACGAGTTGATAAAAACCGCCTTCACCCATTATAAATAAAGGACTGAAGACGGTTTAATCTTTTTTGAAAGAATTTTAAAGGCAGACAAAATATGGCTGTTAATTCTGAATAGCATTATATATCTGACAATTAAATTGATTTCCAAACTATAGTTATCTAAATTACTATGATCAAAAATTTCTTGAAAAAATAATAAGGCACAATGATATACATTAAAACCATTGTGAGCACTTCGTTACGAGGTTTACTCTGGTTGTCAGCACAAAGCCCATGTCTGAGCGTATGTAAATACGCGAGTTTGGGCGACTGCTGACTAATAGACGAGTAAACCGAGTAGAAGGCGCAAACAGGTTTTATATGTATATCATGTGCCTACTTAATCATCCGTAAATTTATCCAATGAACTTCCGGGAAACCAATAAAGTTCCAATATCCGGATTGCTTAATTCTTCAAAAACTGTCCCTGCTTCTTCCTGTCAACATAGCTCTTAACCTCAGCCACAACAACACCATTTAACGCAAACAGTGCAATGATATTTGGCAGAGCCATAAGACCATTGAAGATATCAGCGATAGTCCATACAGCCTTAACAGTCATGTAAGGTCCGATGAAGATACATGCAATGTATAACCAACGATAAAACTTAACAACCTTCATCTTACCATTTGTAAGGTACTCAAGGCACTTCTCACTGTAATAATCCCAACCAAGCATAGTTGTGAATGCGAAGAATACAAGACATACCATAAGTAATAATGAAGCAACAACTGATGGGAATGGAAGACATGTCTGGAATGCATGTGTAGTAACGGCAACACCCTCAAGACCTATATTCCATGATCCGGCGATAACAATAGTAAGACCTGTAAGAGTACATATAACGATAGTGTCGATGAATGTACCGAGCATTGATACAAGACCCTGCTCAACAGGTTCATTTGACTTTGCTGCGGCAGCAGCTATAGGAGCACTACCGAGACCAGCCTCATTTGAGAAGATACCACGGGCAATACCCTTCTGCATGGCAACTATGATGGCACCAAGAGTACCGCCGGCAGCAGCCTTAAGACCGAATGCACCTTCGATGATTTCTTTGAAAGCTCCCGGTACCTTGTCGATATTGAATATTATTACAAGTAATGCAGTTATAACATAGAGGATAGCCATGAAAGGAACTATAACCTGGGCAACATTTGTAATTCTCTTAAGTCCACCGATGATAACAAGACCTACACATATGGTAAGGATGATACCTGAGATAACGATAGTCCATGAATACTCAATGCCAAATAATTTGAAAGCCACATGTTTTGTGTCCGGATCAAAGAAGTTCTTAACGGCACTTGAGATACCATTTACCTGGGTAAATGTACCGATACTGAAGAGACCTACACATACTCCGAAGAAGGCAAATATCTTTGCAAGCCATTTCCAGTTCTTACCCATACCATTTTCAATATAGTAGAAAGGACCACCTACAACATGACCGTCTTCAGCAATAGTTCTGTACTTTACAGCCAGCATACACTCTGAGAACTTTGTTGCTGTTCCGAAGAGTGCTGCGATCCACATCCAGAAAAGGGCTCCCGGCCCACCTGTAACAATAGCGGTGGCAACACCTACGATATTACCTGTTCCGATGGTTGCAGAAAGGGCTGTACATAAAGCACCAAAGCTGCTGATCTCTCCGTGACCATCCTGCTCCACCTTGGCGAACATGAGCTTGAAGCCCTTGCCAAGCTTTGTGACCTGAATTCCCTTAAGACGGATTGTAAGGAAGATACCGGCTGCAAGGATCAATACTATAAGCGGTACACCCCAGACAAAATCATTGATCTTTCCGAGAACTGTGTTGATATTTTCTAACATTTTTTCTCTCCTCCTGTATTTTTTTGTTGGAAAATGTCTTAAAACAGGAAAAATATTAGTCTCTAATGTCAACGAACCTAACATTTTTGTGATAAATAAATTCCCATGTTGGATTATAAAGTAAAAAGCACAATAATACAAGGAAATTAATGGGATTTCATTGATTAGAACCGACATTTAAAGTATAATTGGAGTAGTGCCGTTGCAGATTATACAGTGAGGGGCAATGACATTTATGTAATGTTTGGAGGAAGATAGATATGTCGTACATGGCATTGTACAGAAAATGGAGACCTGGAGAATTTGACGAGGTAAAGGGTCAGGATCATATTGTAAGGACTCTCAAGAACCAGATAGTCAATGACAGGATAGGCCATGCATATTTGTTTTGCGGAACCAGAGGTACAGGTAAGACTACCATAGCCAAGCTGTATGCCAAGGCAGTGAACTGTGAGCACCCTGTGGACGGAAGTCCTTGTAATGAGTGTGCAAGCTGTAAGGCAATAGCCGCAGGAACAGCTATGAATGTCATAGAGATAGATGCAGCGTCCAACAACGGCGTTGATAATATCAGACAGATAAAGGAAGAGGTGCAGTATCCTCCGACAGAGGGAAAGTACAAGGTTTATATTATCGATGAGGTGCATATGCTTTCTATAGGAGCCTTCAATGCATTGCTTAAGACTCTTGAGGAGCCACCATCATATGTAATATTCATTCTTGCTACAACAGAAGCCCACAAGATACCTATAACTATTTCATCCCGTTGTCAGAAATATGATTTCAGAAGGATTTCCGTTGATACCATTTCAGACAGACTCATGGATCTGCTGTCAAGGGAGAACATAGAGGCTGACAGAAAAGCCGTGGATTACATTGCTAAGGCAGCGGACGGCTCCATGCGAGATGGTCTCAGTATCCTGGATCAGTGTATATCCTTTAATCTGGGACAGAAACTTACTTATGACAAGGTGCTTGAGACTGTAGGTGCAGTGGATATAGATATATTTGCCAAGCTGCTCCGATCCATAATCGATCTTGACGTATCGGCAGCCCTTGATATAGTTGATGAGACTGTATGGCAGGGCAGGGAGCTGTCAAGATTTGTCAGTGATTTTACATGGTTTTTGAGAAATGTACTGCTCATAAAGGTTTCTGTGGATGGCGATAAGAAGTTAGACATGACCGCAGAGAACATTGCAAGAGTAGAAGAGCTGGCAGAGCAGATAGATGAGCAGACACTTATAAGGTATATCAATATATTTGCGGGGGCATCGGCAAATATTAAGAATGCCACCCAGAAAAGGGTTGTTTTAGAGCTTGCTGTCATAAAGCTGTGTAAGCCTGAGATGGAGACAAATTACGACGCTCTTATAGACAGACTGAGGATCCTTGAGAAGAAGGTGGAATCAGGAGCGGTGCTTCCGGCAGATCTGGCAGAGGCATTGAAGAGCGGTAGCGTAGCAGTTGCTCCGGCAGGAGGAAATGGAGTGGATGCCCATGGCACAGCCGGAACATCAGGTACCGGAACCGGGACTTCGGGAAAGGAAAAGCTTGTGGACAGGATAAACAACCTGCCAGAGGCTGACAGATATGATCTTAAGCAGATAATAGATCTGTGGGATATGGTCCTTGATAAGCAGGGAAGACTCACTGCGGATTTCCTGAGACAGGGAACTGTGGGACTTACCTCGGACAATAAGGGCTTAAGGATCACATTTTTCAAGAAGGATGAATACAGATCGGCTATCAGATACTTCACAGACAAGGATAAGGTGAAGGCGTTTAAGGAGAGGATAGCGGAAATCACAGGTCGTACATTTCCGGTGGAGTTTGTGGTGGTGGATGATAATCCGGAGACAAGAAGAGAGACCGAGGAGAACGATCTTGGCAAGATCAATTTTGATATAGACATAATTTAATACAGATATAGACATATCCGGAGTATGGATATGGTCTGACATGGCTTGATATGGTGTCAGCTCATGCACAGATACATTTATGGTGATCTATGCCTGATACCAATAAAATAAATATTAAGGAATTTTCAAGGAGGAATTAGAACAAATGGCTAAGAGAGGCGGATTTGGCGCAGGTATGATGCCTGGAAATATGAACAATCTTATGAAGCAGGCCCAGAGAATGCAGAAGCAGATGGAGGAGACCACAAAGGAGCTTGAGGATAAGGTTTATGAGTCATCGGTAGGTGGCGGAGTTGTAACAGCTAAGGTTTCAGGAAGAAAGGAGCTTCTTGAGATCAAGATCGATCCTGAGGCTGTTGATCCTGATGATGTTGAGACTCTTGAGGATCTGGTTATCTCAGCGGTAAATGAAGCACTGAGACAGCAGGATAAGGATTACAATGACAGCATGGCTAAGATTTCAGGCGGCGTAGGACTGGGAGGATTACCTTTCTAATGAATATATATGGTGGAGAAGTAAATAAGCTTATATCAGAGCTTTCACATCTGCCGGGAGTTGGATCCAAGACTGCCCAGAGACTGGCATTTCATATTATAAGTATGCCGGAGGAGAGGGCGGAGGCTCTGGCGTCAGCCATAGTCAATGCCAAGAAGAAGATAAAATACTGTTCCTGCTGTTATACCATAACAGACAGCGACCTGTGTCCTATATGCAGAGCACCGGGAAGAAACCACAGGATAATAATGGTGGTGGAGACGCCGAGGGATATGGCGGCATATGAAAGGACAGGACAGTATGATGGTATATATCATGTGCTTCACGGAGTTATCAACCCTGCCCTTGGTATCGGCCCCGGAGACATAAAGATTGCAGAACTCATGAAGAGACTGCAGGGGGATGTTGATGAGCTGATCATAGCTACGGGTTCAGGTCCGGAAGGGGAGGCAACCGCCATGTACATATCCAAATTGGTGAAGCCGGCAGGCATTAAGGTAAGTCGTATAGCCAGCGGTGTTCCTGTAGGTGGAGATCTGGAATGTATAGATGAGGTTACTTTACTTCGGGCACTTGAAGGAAGAGTATATCTATAGAATAAAAAGAGAGAAAGAGGTGTTTTGAATGTTAAGAGTTGGATTTTTAACAAGTGGCGGAGATTGTCAGGCACTTAATGCAACTATGAGGGGTGTTGCCAAAGGACTTTATGAGTTATTTGACGAGGTAGAGATCTATGGTTTCCTTGAGGGCTACAAGGGTCTCATGAGAGAGAACTACATCAAGATGAAGCCGGTGGATTTCTCAGGTATCATCACAAAGGGTGGCACTATCCTTGGAAGCTCAAGACAGCCATTCAAATTAATGGGGGAGCCTACAGAGGACGGTATTGATAAGGTGAAGGCAATGAAGGCTACCTACAAGAAGCTTAAGCTTGACTGTCTCTGTGTCCTTGGTGGAAATGGTTCCCAGAAGACAGCTAATCTTTTAAGCGAGGAAGGTCTTAATGTCATCGGTCTTCCGAAGACCATAGACAATGATCTGTGGGGAACAGATATGACATTTGGTTTCCAGAGTGCAGTAGATGTGGCAACCCAGACCATTGACTGTATCCACACAACCGCAGCATCTCATAACAGAATATTCATAGTAGAGGTTATGGGACATAAGGTAGGCTGGATCACTCTTCACGCAGGTATTGCAGGTGGTGCTGATGTTATCCTTATTCCTGAGATACCTTACGATATCGAGAAGGTATATGAGGCCATAGACAAGAGAACAAAGAATAAGAAGGGCTTCACTATCCTTGCAGTGGCAGAGGGAGCAATATCCAAGGAGGTTGCAGAACTGCCTAAGAAGAAGCGTAAGGAAGCTGTAGCTAATTCACCTTATCCATCTGTTGCTTACGAGTTGGCGGACAAGCTCAAGGCATTTACAGATCAGGATATCAGAATAGCAATCCCGGGACATACCCAGAGAGGTGGAAGCCCGGACGCTTACGACAGAGTCATCTCTTCAAGATTTGGTGCAAAGGCTGCACAGCTCATCAAGGAGAAGGATTATGGCAAGCTTGTTGTATACAAGGGCAATCAGGTTACAGCCATTCCTCTTTCAGAATCAGCAGGCAAGTTAAAGTACGTTTCACCGGATGATGATATAATTGCAGAGGCAAGAACCTTAGGCATTTCATTTGGAGATAAGTAGTATAAGAATATTTCACATGGATCTCCCTATTTGCATATATAGATAATAAAGGTGCAGATAGGGAGATTTGTATGAGCGAAGAATTTAAGTATTTGTCCTTTGAATCCCAAAACAGTGAGATTAAGGACTTGATAAATAGTGGAAATATATATAAGATGAGACAGGGGCTGTCGGGACTTCTGCTTCCGGCGGGGATTGATGACGGACTCCTTGAAAATGAAAGGGACAGAAAGTACCTTAAGGAGCTGTATCCCCAGAGGATAAGTGAGATAAACGGATATATCGAGGACGAATGTGACAAGCTGGAGTATGAGGGAAGTCCGATGTTCGCTGAGTATCCTGACAGGGAAGTGGTGCGGGGCATAGCCAGGGACATCTACAATAAGCTTGATGTAGATGATGACGATTGGGCATACTCAGATGGAGAAATGTCACAGTCTGAGAGCATGGCGGATTCCGGTACAGATGTTTCTGTCGATATGGCGTCCGGTCCCGATTACGATATGGAGGCATCTGCCTCATGGCACCATGGCAGAAATCCGGGGTATCCGGGTGGTTATCCAAGATATCCGGAGCACAATGATCCCCCGTATGTAAGAAGACGCAGAGGCTGTGTTGACTGTCCTTTAAGACAGATAATAGAGGCACTTTTGTGTAACGAATTTTATTGCAGACGTGAAAGATATAGAAACAGGAGAAGAAGGTTTTACTAATTGAATACGATTAAGAATATAATTATTAAGGCAATAGTTATGATCGTGGTGGTGGTTATAACTATGTTCTTTGTAAATAAATACGAAAACAGGGCATACAGCAATCTTGCCATTGAGATGGAAGATTCAACACTGCCATTAATATATATAAATTACGGAGATCAGAACATAAATGTCATGCATGGATATACCTGTGATGTGGATACAACACTTCTCAGGGATTCCATCACTCCTATAGATGAGAATAAGCAGATAAAACTTGTAGTCCAGGATGATACAGGATATGCGAAGAAGTACGCATATGAGGTAAGAACCCTTGACGGAAGCTCCCTTGTGGAGAATGGAGATCTGGAGTATCAGACTGACGAGAGAGGCTTCAATGATATTCAGATATATATCAGGATGGACCTTAAGGCAGATGTGGAGTATATGCTCATTGTCAAGGCAATGGCTGATGATGAGAATTACGCCAGATACTATACGAGAATAGTCCTTGGCACAGATTATCATGTGGATGCCATGCTCCATGCAGCCAGAGATTTCAACGACGCAAGCTTTGACTTCACAGCTTACGAGGATGACTCGGTGATAAATACCTACTCGGCATATTACAAGTCAAGGAACAAGAACAAGAAGCTGGATGAGGGATCGTTTGCCCATTCCACCCTTGCTTCATCATACTCACAGCTCACCTGGTATGGCCTGGATCCTACAAAGGTATCCACCATTTATCCGACTATCAAGGAAATTTCAAATAATTACGCAGTGGTGCAGTTTAAGTACACCATAGCGGATGTAGTAGGTGACAGCCACAACTATTATTCTGTTGAGGAGGATTACACCTTAAGCTATGCTGACGGCGAGATCACCATGCTTAATTTCGACAGATATGTGGATGAGATATTCGACAGGGCGGACGTGGATGCCAAGAACAATCTCTATGAGATCGGAGTTGTGTCTTCAGGTAAGGTGAAATACAAGTCCAGTGACAAGAGCAGGAAGGTGGCATTTGTCAGAAATCAGCAGCTGTGGTACTATAATTACAGGGAGAACCAGATCACCCATGTATTCGGCTTCTGGCTTGATGATGTGGAGAACAACAGAAATACCTATGATAACCATGATATAAATATCATATCCCTTGATGATGACGGCAATATGTATTTCTCAGTGTACGGATATATGAACCGTGGAAAGCATGAGGGTAAGCTGGGAGTTGCTCTTTACAAATATATGGCAGCAGAGCAGGAACTCAGTGAGCTGATATTTGTAGAGACAAATGTTCCATATAGCTCCATGAAGCTTCAGACCTCAAGGCTCACTTATTTTAATGGACAGAGATTTTACTATATGCTGGGTGACCAGGTGAACTGTATAGATGTAAATGACAAGAAGGCGTCAACATATGTGTCGGGGATTTCCATGGACAAGGTGTATGTGTCGGATGATATGAGCGTTATTGCATACTGCGGTTCCGATAACCAGGTGGACAACGACATGATAAATGTTGCAAGACTGGACACGGAGACAACTGTTACCGAGAATGCGGGAAGCGGTGAGTGTCTCATAGGCTATGGTTTTAAGGACACGGATTTCATCTACGGAACCTGCGATGCATCCGACAGCTCATATACCGTCAAGGTCTCCTCATTTGACAGTGCCGCTCTTGACTATGCCGCAAGAAAGAGCATACCATCAAAGTCCATAACCATTGTGGACAGGGACGGCAAGCAACTTAAGGATTACAACAAGGGCTATTACATTGCAAATGTCCTGATCGAGACAGATCTTATATACCTTATCCGTGCCCAGAAGATCGGCAGCGAGTTCGTGCAGTATGATGACGATTTCATTACCTATAAGAATGATGAACTTAAGCAGTTTGTTTCAACGGTACTAAAGACTTCCACAGAGGGCATTGACAAGATGTATTTCACACCACCGGCAAATATTTACCTGTCGTATGTACCGAAGCTTCTTATTACCAAGAACAAGAAGAATGACGATGGAATCTATATGAATACCCAGTTTGAGAATAAATCCTTGTACACGGTATTCACAGGTTCAGGTGTATCGGGAGAATTTGATGTGGCTGGAGACGCCATCAATTATGCTATAGATAACAGTGGAATAGTAGTTGAAAATGACGGGTCCATCATATACAGACAGTCTGATGCCAAGGAATACAATACCATTGCGTCGGCAATATTCCATTATAGCTCAGGTTCCGTTGCAGCGTCCCTTCAGGATTGCCTGTACATGGTACTTAATTATCAGGGAGTTGACATTACCTATGATGAACTGGCTGATTATACCGATCCGGTGGAGGCTCTTACAAGCCTGGGCAAATCCTCAGGCGTAGATATTACAGGACTCAGCCTTAAGCTTCTTGTAGGATACGTCAGTGACGGCATACCGGTAATCAGTAGGATCGATGACGGAAGATATGTTCTTGTGGTAAGCTACAATGAAGAATCCATAAGATATTATGATCCTGTCATAAATGATGAGGTTAAGGTAAGCAGAAAGGCTTATGAGTCTAAGATGAGCCTTGGAAATAATATATTGTACACATATGTGCAGTATTGATGAAGATAGAGGAACAAAAAAAGAAGTGCGAATGCACTTCTTTTTTTTCTGTAAGTATATTAACTTGATATGCCAATATTACTCCTCTGAGATTGTGCCTACTGGGCATGAACCTGCACAAGCACCACATGAGATGCACTGTGAACCATCTATAACGAATACTCCACCATTCTCTGAGATAGCGCCTACCGGACATGAACCTGCGCATGAACCGCAGCCGATACATGAATCGCCAATAACGAATGCCATACTAGTGTCCTCCTTGTAAAGTAATTATTAATCATATGTGTATTTTAAAACAAAACCGGACACTATTCAAGTAATAATAATATTTTTCATTAAAATATTATATTTGTGCCAATATTTGCCATAAACGAAAAATGTAAACATATTGCGGCAAATACCTTAAGAAAACCTAAAGCTTTATAAAAGAATTGTGAAATGTCTTTTTATTGCCTTGAATATGTCAGCCAAATGCATCTATAATGAAAGGCAGGTATGATGTTCGGATAAAAAAATTAATGTTATTCGCATAAAAAATTTGCAGGGTGTGTGGTAATATTCCATATAAAGTCTGCATGTGGATTACGAAAGAAGAGGTGTTTAATTTGGATAATATAGATATGCAGTCTGCCCCCGCGGGGCTTACCATAGCGGAGGTTCGTGAACGGACGGAGGCAGGGCTTACCAATCATACAGATATAACAACAGAGAAAACAGTGGGGCAGATCATCAAGTCAAATGTATTTACATATTTCAACCTGATATTCCTCATACTGGCGGTGCTTCTTTGTATAGTGAGCTCTTACAGAAATCTGACGTTTCTGCCAATAATCATAGGAAATACGGTTATCGGAATATATCAGGAGCTTCGGGCGAAGAAGACTCTTGATAAGATGAACATGCTTAACGCCCCGCATTCGGTTGTGGTGAGAGCGGGTAAGCAGAGCCGTATAGATTCCGAAGCACTGGTTAAAGATGATGTGGTGATACTAAGTGCCGGAAACCAGATCTGTGCCGACGCTACAGTTATAGGCGGCAGCATATCTGTAAATGAATCACTTCTTACCGGTGAGTCTGATGAGATAAAAAAGGAGCAGGGAGACAAGCTCATGTCAGGAAGCTTTGTGGTTTCGGGACAGTGCTATGCCAGACTTGACAAGGTTGGAAATGAATCCTACATATCAAAGCTTACTGCCCAGGCGAAGGCAATGGGAGACGGTGAGCAGTCGGAGATGATAAGGTACATCAACAAGCTGGTAAAATGGGTAGGAATAATCATAATCCCAGTGGGTGTCATATTGTTCTGGCAGGCGTATTGGGTGAACCACGAGACATTTGCCAAGAGCGTGGTGTCAATGGTTGCGGCAGTACTTGGAATGATACCGGAGGGATTATACCTTCTCACTACTGTTGCATTAGCACTGAGTACCATAAGGCTTGCCAAGAAGCAGGTGCTCCTCCACGACATGAAGAGTATTGAGACTCTTGCGAGAGTTGATGTACTGTGCGTTGATAAGACCGGAACCATAACAGAGTCAGGTATGCAGGTGACGGAGCTGGTGATCAGCGGAAGATGCTCAGATGACAAGATGAACGTGGATACCTTTGGAAGGCTGCTTGCGGATTATTCTGCGGTTATTGCAGACAATAACGCCACCATGGAGGCCATCAGGGATTATATAAAGGAAAATAAGATAGATAAGAGCGGCAGGACTGTGGTTGCCACAGAGCCATTCACCTCGGCAAATAAATACAGCAAGGTTTCCTTCCTTGAGGGAGACTACATGCTGGGTGCACCGGAATTTGTCATGAAGGATGAATATGACAGCATATCGGAGGAGATCGAGACATACCAGAAAAAGGGCTACAGAGTCCTCCTTCTGGCAGAGAGAAATTCTGCAAAACAAGAAAAGAAAAACACTGATAAAGTTGTCAATAAAAATTTCGATAAAGCTGTTACGCCTGTGGGTTATATTGTGCTTTCAAACCCTATCAGGGAAAATGCAGTGAGCACCTTCAGGTATTTCAAGGAGCAGGGTGTTGCCATTAAGGTTATATCGGGAGATAATCCTGCCACTGTTTCTGAGGTGGCAAGAAGAGCCGGCATAGACGGAGCGGAGACCTATGTGGACGCTTCCACCCTGGAGTCTCAGGACGACATAAGTGAGGCTGTGGACAAGTACACAGTGTTCGGACGAGTTACTCCGAAACAGAAGCAGCTTATAGTCAGGGCACTTCAGAGAAAGAAGCATACGGTTGCCATGACAGGAGACGGTGTAAATGATATCCTTGCCATGAAGGATGCAGATTGCAGTATCGCCATGGCGTCGGGCAGTGAGGCGGCAACTCAGGCAGCCCAGACGGTGCTTCTTGATTCGGATTTTGGACGTATGCCTTATGTGGTATTTGAGGGAAGACAGGTGGTAAATAATATCCAGAGGTCTGCCAGCCTTTTCCTTGTGAAGAACATCTTCTCATTGTGTATGGCTATATTCTCAGCAATATTTGCAATTACATATCCACTTGAACCGGCACAGATATCTCTGATAAGCATGTTTACCATAGGTTTCCCTGGTTTTCTGCTGGCTCTTGAGCCTAACAAAAACCGTATCGAGGGCAATTTCATGGTGAATGTCATGCTCCGGGCACTTCCGGCGGGACTTACGGATGTTCTTTCGGTGGGGGCACTGGTTATATGCGGTAAGGTATTCTCACTGCCGGGCGAAGATATTGCCACAGCCTGTACCATGCTTCTTGCGGTTGTGGGATTTATGATCATAATCAAGCTGAGCCATCCGTTTAACAAGTTCAGGTACGGCATATTGGCGATAAATGTGGTGGGACTTCTGTTCTGCGGAATATTCCTGGGAAAGTTATTTGCCATAGAGTCATTGTCCAATATCTGTTTCCTGCTTATGGTGGTATTTGCATTCGCAGCGGAGTCATTGTTCAGATATCTTACGCTTATGGTTGAGAAGCTTAGCGGCTATTTCGGGGATGGCAAAAAGAGAAAGAGACTTAGAAGAAGGTTGCGTAAATACAGCTTTTTAAGATAAAATAAAGTGTAGGCAGAGACATTGATCGTGTCAAACGACAGATAAAAAAGAGAACGCACGTCATTACTTTGTGAGCTGTGCCAATAAATGGAGGTGATAAAATGGCCAATATGACCAAGAAGGCTCTTGAGAATTCTCTTAAAAAGCTCCTTAAGGAAAAGCCCTTTGACAAGATAACCATAGCGGATATCACAGAGGATTGCGGTATAAGCAGAATGGCATTTTATTACCATTTTCAGGATATATATGATCTGGCTGAGTGGGTGTGCATAGAGGATGGCAAGCAGGTATTAAAGGACAAGAAGACCTATGATACATGGCAGGAGGGCATGAGCCAGGTATTTGAGGCAGTTATTGAGAATAAGCCCTTTATCATGAACATCTACCATTCTGTCAGCAAGGAGAAGATTGAGAATTATCTGTATAAGCTGTCATATCAGCTTATTGCCGATGTAGTTGAGGAGAAGTGTGTGGGCGATAATATTCCTGAGGAGGGCAAACAGTTTATTGCGGACTTCTATAAATACGGCTTTGTTGGGATCATGCTAAACTGGATAGACAGGGGTATGAAGGAGGATTATCAGCGTATTGTTGAACAGCTTAGCAAGACTCTCCGTGGAAATATAGCAAATTCCATAAGGAACTTTGAGGAACAGTAAAAGAAGATCTTACAGAAATGTTTAACGGGTCGGGATCTGCAGAAAGATCATAATATAATATCTTTACAAGAAAAGCTTGCATATAGGAACTTTACAAAACAGGCGGAATGATAAAAATTTTATCATTCCGCTTTTTCTGTAAATATACAAATAAAATTGGGCAAGATAATATATGAGTATGATAAAAATAAACGAAAGGGGCAGATCATTATGGCAAAGAAAAATTTAGGATTAAAGATAGCAGCAGTTGCTGCAGCAGGAGTAGGTGTAACAGCACTTGCGGCAAAGAACCAGAAGAAGGTTAAGGAACAGAAGGAACAGCAGGCAGCCCAAAAGAAGGAATACAGAAATACAGAATTTGGAAAGCATGAGAAGAACAGCAAAGGAATATATTACACCAACGGTAACTACGAGGCGTTTGCAAGACCGAGGAAGCCTGAGGGCGTGGATGACAAACATGCATATATCGTAGGAAGCGGACTTGCTTCCCTTGCAGCAGCTTGTTTCCTTGTCCGTGATGGTCAAATGCCGGGATCACATATCCATATCCTTGAGGCAATGGATATAGCCGGTGGTGCATGTGATGGAATATTTGATCCTACAAGAGGATATATCATGAGAGGCGGACGTGAGATGGAGAACCATTTCGAATGTCTGTGGGATCTCTTCAGAAGCATACCATCAATAGAGACTCCGGGAGTTTCAGTGCTTGATGAATACTACTGGCTGAACAAGGAAGATCCTAACTACTCACTGTGCAGGGCAACGGTCAATCGTGGTGAGGACGCCCACACAGACGGAAAGTTCAACCTGAGCCAGAAGGGCTGTATGGAGATCATGAAGCTGTTCATGACAAAGGATGAGGATCTTTACGACAAGACCATAGAGGATGTATTTGACGAAGAGGTGTTCAATTCTACCTTCTGGCTGTACTGGAGGACAATGTTCGCATTTGAGAACTGGCACAGTGCCCTTGAGATGAAGCTTTATTTCCAAAGGTTCATACATCATATTGCAGGACTTCCTGATTTCTCAGCTCTTAAGTTCACCAAGTATAATCAATACGAGTCACTGATCCTTCCTATGGTGAAGTATCTTGAGGCTGCCGGGGTGACCTTCCAGTATAATACAGAGGTGACAAATGTTATCTTTGATATTAAAGATGGCAAGAAGATCGCCAAGACCATAGAGTGTAAGGTGAATGGCGTTGAGAAGGGTATATCCCTTACAGAGAATGATCTGGTATTTGTTACCAACGGAAGCTGTACAGAGGGTACTATCTACGGAGATCAGAACCATGCACCAAATGGTGACGCAGAGGTAAGAACCAGTGGATGTTGGAGTCTGTGGAAGAATATTGCCGCCCAGGATCCTTCATTTGGACACCCTGAGAAGTTCTGTTCAGACGTTTCAAAGACCAACTGGGAGTCGGCAACAGTTACAACACTGGATGACAAGATTATTCCATATATAATAGACATCTGTAAGCGTGATCCGAGAACAGGCAAGGTTGTTACCGGTGGTATAGTAAGCTGTCAGGATTCAAGCTGGCTTCTTAGCTGGACGATAAACAGACAGGGACAGTTCAAGAAGCAGGACAAGGATAAGGTCTGTGTATGGGTTTATGGTCTCTTCACAGATGTTCCGGGAGATTATATCAAGAAGCCTATGAAGGATTGTACAGGTAAGGAGATCACAGAGGAGTGGTTGTACCATCTTGGAGTACCGGAGGAGCAGATCGAGGAGCTTGCAACGAACAGTGCAGTATGTGTCCCTACAATGATGCCTTATATCACAGCATTCTTCATGCCAAGAGCCAAGGGGGACAGACCGGATGTAATACCTGACGGATGTACTAACTTCGCATTCCTCGGACAATTTGCAGATACACCTCGTGATACAGTATTTACCACAGAATATTCCGTAAGAACTGCCATGGAGGCCGTATACGGACTCTTAGGAGTAGACAGAGGTGTGCCTGAGGTATGGGGCAGCGTTTATGATATAAGGGAGCTGCTTGACAGCAGCGTGAAGCTTATGGACGGCAAGTCACCTCTTGAGATAAACCTTGGACCATTAAATAAGCTTAAGAAGCCGATACTGAAGAAAATCCAGGGAACGGTTATAGAGAAAGTGCTGAGGGATCATGACATTATAAAAGAGGGTATGCTCTAAGGCAAACTGAGACAATATGATCAAAAGGCATAATAAGCCCCAATGTCACATTAATGGCTGGACATTGGGGCATTTCTATAATATAATATTTGGGTGTTTATGGTGAGATTTCCCGGTTTGTGTGAGGTCTTACGCATAGACCTGCAGATGGTACACATAATAGATATGTATTAAATGACAATACACATTACAGGAGGAATAAAAATGGCTAAGAAGATAAGCAGCGATATGCTTATAAATGATATTATTTCCATCGATCCGGGCAATGCAGCGATCCTTATGGCAGCAGGTATGCACTGTGTCAACTGCATGGCAGCAGCAGGAGAGACTCTTGAGGAGGCAGCAGCAGTTCACGGACTTGACCCTAAGGAGCTTGAGGACGAGATAAATGATTACCTTGAGAAGAAGGGTGAGTAATCTGTAACAGGATTATCATAAATACAATTAAAATAAATATGGAGGAACATATGATTAACGAAGGAGCTAATCCTCCCGGGCGAAGTAGTGGTTATGTAGATATTAATTGCCACATTCTTCCTGGTTTGGATGATGGAGCTACAGATTTAAGAACTTCAATAGGAATGTTAAAGATTGCATATGAGGAAGGCATAAGAACAATAATCGCAACACCTGATTACAGACGCCAGTATAAGGAAACCGATATGGATAAGCTTAAGGCTGTGTTTGAGAGGGTGAAGAACGAGGCTGCCAAGATAAGTCCTGATCTCAGGCTTTATTTCGGCAGGGAGATCTTTTATGATAACGACGCCCACGAGAAGATCGTGTCAGGCGAGATATCTTCACTTGCCAAGAGCAGATATGTAATGCTTGAATTCCCGGTTGATATAGATTACGAAACAATAGCAGAAGCTATAAGAGACATTTCCATGGATGGTTACATTCCTATAGTGTCCCATGTTGAGACCTACAGTTGTCTTGACGAGGATGAGGACATGGTTGAGGATCTTATAAAGCTTGGCGCTTATATTCAGGTGGATTCCGGTTCGGTAATGGGGGAAAATGGACATGACATCCGAAACTTTGCCAGAAAGCTGGTGAAGAACGAGATGGTTCATTTCATTGCCACAGATGCCCACGATTGTGACGACAAGGCACCTCTTATGAAGGAGTGTGCGGAATACATTGAACGCAAATGCGGCTTCGACTATATGAATGAGGTTCTGTATATTAATCCTATGGCCATAATTGAGAATGACGATGTAGAGATAATATAGAGATAATATATTTTCAGATGCAGATCTTTCTGAACACGGATCTGTGATCAGCGCATTGCAACTTTATATAAAAAAGCTGGTATCAAATGATACCAGCTTTTTTAGCTTAATTGTTTTGATTTGAAAGGCTATAAATATGACGTTTATTATCACAGTGTAGCAAGTGTCTGCACTGCATTTTCCTTTACTATGACCTTGAAGTGTTCTGCCATATGATATCTGAAAGCGTAATTTGACTTATAATATGAACCAAACTCTGCAAATATACCACAGGCTCTCTTAAATTCTCCGTCACTGTTCTCATCACTCTGAGCTATAAGATAAAATCTGTTGTCAGAAGGATTTTTATAAAGTGTATTGGTACTGTTGTAGAAGCCCTTAAGCTGCTTTGATACCTTTATTACTGTATTTAATGAGTCGAAGACGAAGATAGTGTATGCTTTGCTCTTTGAAGGAGCAGGTGTTTCAACGTCGTTTGCCCCGGTATCATCTGTAGCTACGTCTGATTTCTGGGTACTTCCTGCCTCAGGAGTGTCAAAGCTTATGCCGTCCATTGTGTTTGGAAGGTTCGCCAGACTGCTGATGATGTTGCCAAGGGTCTCAAGAACCTCGGGAGCTTTGCCGGACAATGGGATGTTGGTCTCGACAGACGCTGTAAATCCATCATTGTAGTAATCATCATCGTCATCCTCGTCAGAGAAATCTATATCTTCCTCCGTATCATCGTCATCCTCTATGTCGTCATTCTTTGAAAATCTTGAGAACCTGGTATCAAGCTCTTCAGGATCCTCCACCTTGGTAACGATCAGGACTAACGAGTCGGGGGTCATTGGCACCGCTTCGATCATTAAAGGGACATTGTCAATCTCAAACCCAAGTTCGTCAGATGCCTGGAGCATCATTTCTCTGAACAGGGCCTTTGCTTTCGGGGAACCATAAGCCAGCTCGGATAGCTTCAACTGTTTCTCGGCAAGGTCAGCCTTTGAAAGTATGCATCGTATTTGGTTTTCACTTAAGCGTTCAATCTTCAATAAAATCATCCCCTTTTGCTTAACTTTTTGTTACTATAGTTTACCACAATTATTTTACATGTAAATACTTTATTGGCCGGCAAAATATAACTTTTTTGTGAAATCTATTATCCTGTAAATACTCCTGCTTTCAAAATCCTATAATATACAGTATGCGTAATTTTCGGTGACGATAACCAACTTTGTGATTGATTTGGCATGCTTTATGTGGTGGGAGTGACGGTTACCTTAGATGTATAGTTATGCCTTGTTTTGTACAGTATCATAGTCATTTTATAAGCTTTTTCTAAACTCTCTTAAGTTAGGGTAAAACCTATTGTAAATGAAACAGAATAGTATATATTAGGCATTAACAAGGATTAAAGCTGTGGACATAAAAGACACCATGTCAAATGCGGAGGTTCTTAAGGGCAATTCTGCCGGATGAAAATATCCTGAATGTAAGATACAGATAATTATTTAAAGGCTGCGGTAAATTTAATAATAAAAAATAAGCGTAAACATAAAGATATTTTAAGGTCTTTCAGGAAAATGAATTAACACATCATATATTTTGTCCGTCGGGGTTGTACAAAGTTATAGGGAGGTGATATGGGACAAGTGAAAAATACTGTAAATAATGAAAATTAATGAGCCTGTAAGCTTATTGCAGCAGGACGATCAAATGCACGCCGGGGAACCGCCACCATATAAGTGGCGGTTCTTCAATATTACCTAGTTTGCCGGTATTGGTTGAGTGCCGGTATTGGTTGAGTGCCGGAATTTAAGAAATAATTTTCGTAGTAAGAATTAATTCCATGAGCGATAGCCGTTGCAATAGTTGTCTGGTATTCGGTTCCTGAAAGGCTTGTTCCTTCGTTTTCATTTGTCAGGAAGCCGCACTCAACAATAACCGCGGGACAGGGATTGTTTTTAAGGAGTATATAGTTATCATTTGCCTTGGATTTTCTGGCAGTATCAGGTGAAATGGTGGTGCTGATACCTTCTTCAATGCAATCTGCCAGGGAGCTGCTTTTGTCAGAAGAAAAATAGTAGAACACCTGGGCACCGTGGACACTGCTGTCGGAGAAGCTGTTTTGGTGTATGCTGACGGATATGTCAGACTGATTGGTGCGTATCATTTCGATACGGTTGTGAAGGTCTGAGTTTTTCTTTGATGTAGCCCCGGGAGTGTCCAGGGATACATCACTGTCACGGGTAAGATAAACTGTGAAGCCGGAGTCCGTAAGGATATCCCGGAGTATAAGGGATATGGCTAGATTGACATCCTTTTCCTGTACGTTGTTCACACCCACCTTGCCGGGATCGTATCCGCCATGACCCGGATCTATTGTTATTACGAAATCTTTTTTGGCGGCGGTACCGGGGGTTTTACTTTTTTCGCCATTGCTGCCTGACTTGCAATTATTGTTGCCGGTATTTGAATTTTTTTCGCATTTGCCATCGGAACCTGTAAAATTCTGCGAATCTATACCATCTGAATTATTGATTAAGAAAGTTGACTTGTTTTCAGTCCATGTGAAAACCGATATACCAAGAGTTATCAGCATGGCGGCACATGCGGCAATGATAGAAAGCTTTTTCTTCATAGAGGATCACCATGGCAGGAAATATTTGTAGAAATTATATTAGGTAGAAATTGAAAATATGCACACCTTTTATATTTGACACAGCAACTATATTAGATATAAAATACAGACAAGTGTGCGTATAAATATGATGGCCGATGTATGTGTCAAGTCAGCCCTTTGCCTTTAATGGGCTGGTGTTTGGTACGTGGGAGGAATAAATGGATAAATATACAGAGATTGTAAAAGAAATACAGCGGGGAAACCAGGAAGCAAGAAATATGCTGGAGAATCAGCTTAAGCAGGATTACCAGTACATGGTCGCAAATGTCAATGACCTGGCTCAGGCAGAAGGGCTATTAAGAAGTGCCATAGCAAGTGCCATGGCGAACATTACTTCTACCTCAAGTCCTGACGGAATAGGCGAGTCCGTAAGAAGAAACCTTGAGTGGAACCTTACAAGGGCTTCCCAGGTAAGAAGAGACTATAATCAGGGAAATAATTATGGTGACGGCACAGTTACATTTTCCAGAAGCGGTACATACAGCATGAATAATAACCCTCAGGGTGGCTATGCAGGTCCCGCAGGATACCGGAACAATGGTTATGTTCAGCAGAACACCTACAACGACCGGACTAACAATTATAATCAGACCAATAATTTCAATGGCAACAACAATGCAGGTTACGGACAGCAGAGCAATATAAACAATGGTGCAGGATACGGACAGCGGAGCAATATAAACAATGGTTCAGGCTATGGACAGCAGAACAATATAAATAACGCTGCCAGACCACAGACACCTTCAAATACTGCTCCAAAGACCAATAATAAGAAGAATTTTATTAAATACGCTTTGATCGGTGCAGGAATACTTGCGATTATCATAATCGGAATTGTATTGTATAATGTTTTTTTCAAGGACAATTCTTCAAAAAAGGTAGTGTCGGGTATTGATGATAATACAGGAAACAGCACAGAAGATTACTCATATCAGGATGATACAGAGGATACTTCATACAATGATACAGAAACATCAGATAATAACATTGCCAGCGATACAGGCTATGAGATAGTTATAGAAGATTACTTCTATTATTATTCAAATGAGGACGCAGAGGGAATGAAGCTCTGTTACCTGGATTGTATCAGAGACTCTATGGAGAAGGACATGTACAGCTCGGTTTCTGGGGCAAATTCCATGGACGATTACTGGCAGGTAATGGAAAATGGCTATGGCAGTGACTTCCAGATAACTGCGGATATCGCATCCACAGAGGAATGTGATGCATCTACAGTTCTGGGACTTGAGAGTCACATACAGACTACCTATGGCGAGAAGGTTACCATAGACAGAGCCATCATAGCAAATCTCCATGAGACATGTTCAGGCTCTCTTAAAACCTACTCGTTTGACGAGTCTATATATGTAGCCTACATAAATGGCGCCTGGTACATGATAGGAACAGTATTGCAGTAAATAAATACCAAAAGAGGTGACATAGAATGGAAACCATTCTTAGAAAAGCAGATATAAATGACGAGGAAACATTTGCCATGGCGGGAGATATCCTTAAGGCAGGCGGACTCGTGGCATTTCCTACAGAGACAGTATATGGTCTTGGAGGAGACGCATTAAACAGCGAGGCAGCGGGCAAGATATATAGTGCCAAGGGCAGACCCTCGGACAATCCATTGATCGTGCATATAGCAGATACAAACAGTGTATATGAGCTGGCGGAGTATGTGCCTGAGGGAGCGAAGCTGTTGATGGAGGCCTTCTGGCCGGGACCTCTTACCATAATATTTAAGAAGAAATCAGTTGTGCCGGATACCACCACCGGCGGACTTAACACGGTGGCAATCCGTATGCCATCCCATCCGGGAGCATTGAAGCTTATAAAGGATTCGGGGGTATTTATCGCAGCTCCGAGTGCCAACCTGTCAGGAAGACCTTCACCTACCACAGCGGCACATGTTATGGAGGATATGAACGGCAGGATAGATATGGTTCTTGACGGCGGTCCGGTAGGTATAGGCATAGAGTCTACTATTGTTGATATGACAGGGGAGAGACCTACCATCTTAAGACCCGGTTATATATCAGGGAAAATGATAAAGGACGTGGTGGGTGATTGTATCATGGATCCGGCTCTTGAGAGCGTGGGAGCAGGCATAAGACCAAAGGCTCCGGGTATGAAATACACCCATTATGCACCTAAGGGTGAGCTGTCCATAGTTGAGAGTGATGATATAGAAAAGGTCATCAATAAGATAAATGAACTGGTGCAGGAGAAGAAGGAACAGGGCTTTAAGACAGCAGTAATCTGTGACACGGAAAATGTGGCCAGATATAACTGTGAGCATGTTCTTGACGCCGGCAGCAGGAAGAATGAGATAACAGTGTCGGCGGCACTCTACAGCCTGCTCAGAACCTGCGATGATATAGGTGCAGATTATATCTACACAGAATCATTTGCAGAGGGAGATATGGGATATGCCATAATGAACAGGCTTATCAAGGCAGCAGGACACAGGATAATAGAAGTGTAAAATATAAGTAATAAAGAATATGATTAAAAAGGAGAATTAATTATGATAGCTTTAGGTTGTGATCACGGCGGATATGGTTTAATGCAGGAGGTTATCAGGCACCTTGAGGACAGAGGGCTTGAGTACAAGAATTACGGCTGCTACAGCGAGGAGTCAGTGGACTATCCTGTATATGCCAAGGCTGCTGCAAATGCAGTTGCATCAGGAGAGTGTGAGAAGGGAATACTGATCTGCGGAACAGGTATCGGTATCTCAATAGCTGCAAACAAGGTTCCGGGAATAAGAGCTGCATTATGCCACGACTGTTTCTCGGCAGAGGCAACCAGACAGCATAACGACGCCAATATGCTCGCCATGGGTGCCAGAGTTATAGGTCCGGGACTTGCATTAAAGATAGTCGACATTTTCCTGGATACACCATTTTCAAATGATGAGAGACATATAAGAAGAATAGGAATGATTGAGTAAGATGTCAGTATTTAAACATGTAAAGGATTTTTTATATGCAAACAGAAAACTAATGCTTCTTACTATTCCCTTCTGGACGATGGATCTTGTAATAAGGATACTGGGATATAAGATAGATTACTATCAGGCATACATGCCTATCCCTAACCTTTTTACCCTGATATATGTAATGCTTTTTATGGGCATTGCGTCCTCAGTTAAGGGAAATGCAGGGAAGATAATATACGGTATATTCTTTATACCGTATTTTGTTATGTTTGCTACCAATATCATATATTACAATCTGACGGGATTTTATTTTGATTTTCACCTTACCCAGATGATGGACGAGGGAAGTTCGTATATATGGGAGACCATTACAGGAACACCGGTATGGTATTATATACTTATGGTGGTGATCCTTGCCATGGGTATATATGCCATAGTGAAATTCCCCAAGGGCGAGAAGTTCAGAGGAAAGAGGCTGATAGTGGCTGTAGTGGCATTTGTTGTGGTGCATACTGCCATGCCGCTTTTTATGGGTGGCAACTCAGAGCTTAAGTGGAACAGCTTCAAAAAGGCAAGGAACATATATGAGAACTATAGTGATGTGAATAAGAGCATGAAGCTTTCGGGACTTTATGAGTACACCGTGAGAAATCTGTACATGACCTTTTTAAAGCCTGAGGAGAAGCTCAGTGGAGAGGACGAGGCGTTCCTTAAGACCCAGTATGATCCTGAAGCTGCAAATGAAGAAAATCAGTATACCGGAAAATTCACAGGAAAGAATGTTATATTCCTTCAGCTTGAGGGGATGGACAGCTGGCTGTTAAGTGAGGAGACAACTCCTAATCTTTATAAGTTGAAAAACGAGTCCATGGATTTCACCGAGCATTATTCTCTGTACACCGGCGGTGGTTCAACATTTAATTCGGAATTTGCCGTGAATACAGGATTTACCACCCCTGTAAGCTATACCCAGAATGTATACACATTAAATGACCACACCTTTGATCACACAATGGCGAAGCTCTTTAAGGAACAGGGCTACTCGGTAAATGCCTTCCACATGAACAGCTCGGATTTCTACAGCAGAGGCATAAATTACAGAAGCTGGGGCTTTGACAATTACTACGGTCTTGTGGATATTGCGGATTATAAGAATGACGAAGAGGAGCTTGATAGGGAGCTTATACTTAATAAGGATTTCTATGATCTCATGTTTAAGCAGGATGGACCGTTTGTGGATTATATAATCACCTACACACCACACACCCCATTTGAGACTGAGGATGGGGTAGGCAGACTGGTGGCAGAGATGAAGTATGGCAAGGGTAACATTCCGTCCGGTCTTACAGAAGAGGATGTTGTGAAGCTTGAGGCTGCGGAGACCGACTATATGGTGGGGCTCCTCATACAGGCATTAAAGGACAATGATCTCTATGACAATACGGTGATCGTTGCCTATGCGGATCATTATCTCTACACCATAAGAGACAAATCCATACTTGACAAATACAAGGAAACCGATAATAATCTCATAAATCATACACCGTTCTTCATATGGAGCAGCGATGGCTCTTATGAAGAGGTAAATGCGGTAAATATGCAGATGAATATTCTGCCCACAGTGCTTAATCTGTTTGGCATAACCTACAACCCTACAGAGTATCTGGGTACGGATATCCTTGCTCCGAACTATGAGGGACTGGCATATTTCTCGGATTATTCATGGTACAACGGACAGGTGTATGTGGAGAACGGAAAGGTCACTTCAGGAAGCGGAAATATCTCCGACGCAGAGGTAGAGGCTACACAGCAGAAGGTGAATGACCTCATAAGAAAGAATGACCTTATATTAAAATACGATTATTTCAGACATTAAGACCGGACAGCGTACGTTGATATGCAGTTCTCATGTTCTGAATATGGAGAGAGTGTCAAATGACACATAAGAGATGAAAGCACGCCATTATTTTGTGGGCTGTGCCAATAAAAAGGAGAATAAAAATGACAGTGTTAGCCACGTCATTATTTGACAGGATAGGCTTGTTTTTAAGTCATATTTACATGCCAAGTATGCTGGTATTTGTGGTTATAGGTGTGCTTTTGAGCTGCCTTTCATTCTACAATACCCCATATATGATACTTGGTCTGTTCTTTACCAGAAAATACAAGCCGGCGAAGAATTATCATAAGTATGCCATATTGATACCGGGACGTAATGAGGAACCGGTTATTGCAAATCTCATAAATAGTATAAAAAAGCAGGATTATCCTCAGGAATACCTTACCATATTCGTGTGCGCAGATAACTGTACAGACAATACCGCAAAGGTTGCCAGGGATAATGGTGCCATCTGCTATGAGCACTTTAATCCTGACGAGAGGACAAAGGGCTTTGCCCTTAAGTACCTGTTTGAGCAGATAGAAAAGGACTATGGAATAGAAAGCTTTGAGGGATATTTTATCTTCGACGCAGATAATCTGTTAAAGAAGGATTACATATCAAGGATGAATGATTCCTTTGACGCGGGAGAGAAGATAATCACATCCTACCGAAGCACCAAGAACCTTACTGAGGGCTGGGTGGCGTCCCTTTATGCCGTGCACTGGCTGGGATCCATCAGGTTCAAGCACAGGCCGAGATCCTTTCTTCATCTTGCAACCAATATCCAGGGAACCGGATTTTTATTCTCAAATGAGATAGTGAAGGACGGCTGGAAGTACACAAGCCTTACCGAGGACAGAGCACTTACTGCCGACTGTGTGGTAAACGGATATGAGATATCCTACAACAATGATGCCATATTCTACGATGAACAGCCAACAAACCTTAAGGTTGCCCTGAGGCAGAGATTAAGATGGGCAAAGGGTCATCTGCAGGCATTTGCCGAGTCCGGATGGGGATTGTTCAAGAATATATTCGTAGACAGGAATACGAAGCATGAGCCGGGAGACAAATGGTACAGCTATACGCTGCGGACCATAAGACACAGATTTATGTCCCTGGATACCTTCTCGCAGCTCCTTCCGAGACAGATCGTAACAGGCTTTAAGTGGCTGTTCTGGAACCTGTTTCTGTTCCCGTTCACCATATACGAGTGCGGCGGTGACATGCAGTTCTTTGGCAGCAGCATAATAGGGAAGTTCATGCATTTCATGCACTGGGACTGGCTCATACACCTTGAGCCGGGCTGGGAATCCTACTTCAAATGCGTGGGCATAGTAATCTGCGTCAGGTTCTTCTATCACCTGGGGGTCTATCTCAAGACCATACTTTACGCCGTATATGTGTTCATTATCGAGCGGAAGCGTATCCAGAAGATAAGCCTTGGCAAGAAGATACTTTACTGTATAACCTGGCCACTTTACGACGTCATAGAACGCTGGGTGAAGTACATAGCACTATTCGTCAAGGTAGAGTGGAAGCCGATCCCTCACAACAGTAAGATCACCATCGAGGATATTGAAAACTAGAAATATCCAGTCTGCTATAAGCTTAAGGGAAAACACGTCAAAATCCCTGTAAAATCAGAAAAAGCGGGTATCGTATAATGTACATACCCGCTTTTTTTGAATGTTAATAAACAAATATCACAAACATGTCAGCATAAAGATATAAAAAAAACATAAAATACACAAATAAGGCTTTTTAGTTGCTTGAAAAATGTTATAAATTTAGATAAAATGTTAGTGGTAATTTGTTAAAAAATTACAAATAATGGAGGAGGAAGTGTTAATGCTACAGGAAACAATGAAAACTGTAGAGGCTGCGGAGACTCAGGCAGAAGATATGCTCAAAAAAGCCAGAGTAGAAGCAGACGCTATTGTTGCGAAGGCTAAGCAGGACGCAGAGAAGATCATTGCAGACGCAGGTGCTAAGACCAGGGCGGACATGAAGACTGCCAGGGAAAGCATAAAGGCGGAAGAAGATACAATGACTGAGGAAGCACTTAAGTCTGCCGACGATGAGATAGCCGGGTTAAGGGAGAATGCCCGGAAGAAACAGCAGGAGGCTGCCGATCTTATCATCAGGGAATTAGTCTAAATAACATTAAGAATAAATGAGTGGAAAGGAGGTAATAGTATGGCAGTTTTATCTATGAAAAAGATAAATATCTGTGCCATGAAGAAGGACAGGAAAGCAGTTCTTGAAGAGCTTCAGTCACTGGGAGCAGTGGAGATACAGACTGACGGCGTTGAGGATGATGTGTTTAAGAAGATGAATACGGCAACCCAGCGTGGAAAGTATGAGAAGCGTGTGGCAAATGCTGACAGAGCCTTAGAGATACTTCAGCAGTATGCACCGGAGAGTACTTCAATGCTTGATTCCCTAAAGGGCAGAAGAGAAGTAAAGAACATCAACTATGTCCAGCTTGTGGAAGACAGACGCAGATATAACGGAATAGTAAAAAATATCATAGATAAGGACAAAGAAATATCTAATCTCAATTCAGCTATCTCCAAGAGTGAACTTTCTATAGAGAGTCTCAGACCATGGGTTGATATGGATATACCTATAAACACATCGGGGACAAAGCATACCGACGTGATACTTGGTTCCATGGCACCGGGACTTACAGAAGATATGATACGTGAAATGATAAGTTCAAGGCAGCCTGATATACAGGGCTACGACGTGAAGGTCATATCAACAGATAAGGATCAGACATGTATATTTGTCATTGCACTTAAAAACATATCCGGTAAAGTTGAAGAAGCATTACGTTCAGAGGGCTTTACCAGGATGGCGTTTTTTTCAAAACGTACCCCAAAGGACAAGATAGAAAAATATCGTAGGGAAATAAGCGAATATAAGCAGAATATCCAGTCATTAAGCGATGAGATCTCTTCATATGCTGACAACAGAGATGATATAAAGCTGCTGTCAGATTATTATAGGATCAGAGCAGATAAATATCAGGTATTAGGCGAATTGCTCCAGTCAAAGAGTACATTTGTCATAACCGGATATATACTTGAGCAGGATTCTGCTAAGGTTGAAAAGATTTTAAATGAGAGATTTTCTCTCATGGTGGAGATCACAGACGTACCCCAGGAGGAGACGGCTCCGGTGAAGCTCCACAACAAGAAGGTATTTGCATCGGCAGAGGGAGTACTTAATTCCTTTGGCCTGCCGGGAAGGGGAGAGATGGATCCTACAGCTCCGATGAGCTTGTTCTACATCTTTCTGTTCGGTCTCATGCTGTCAGACGCAGCATACGGACTTATAATATTCCTGGCATGTGCCATTATACTTAAGAAATTCCCTAAGATGGATGAGGCACTGGCGAAGTCCATCAGGCTGTTCATGTATTGTGGTATATCCACACTTGTATGGGGAGTATTGTTTGGAGGCTATTTCGGAGATCTTATAACGGTAGTGTCCAGAGTGTTCTTCCATCACGAAGTAACAATAAAGCCATTGTGGTTTGCACCACTTGATGACCCGATGAGACTATTAGTGTTCTCATTGTTGTTTGGTCTTATTCATTTGTTCGGTGGTCTTGCCCTTAAGGGATATATGTGCCTTAAGAAGAAAGATTTTGTAGGTTTTTTCGCAGACGTTATACCATGGTTCCTGCTTATAGGCGGCCTGGTGCTCATGCTCATGCCTACAGAGTTATTTGCCTCTATAGCACAGACAAGCTTTAACTTCCCGGGATGGCTTAAGACTACAAGCTATGCCATGGCTATAGTGGGAGCCGCAGTGATAGTTGTCATGTCCGGAAGGTCACACAAGAATCCTGCATTAAGGCTTGCCCTTGGTCTCTATGACATATATAACCTGACAGGATGGCTGTCAGATTTACTGTCCTACTCAAGACTTCTTGCTCTTGGACTTGCAACGGGAGTTATCGCCCAGGTTGTAAACCAGATGGGAAGCATGGTAGGAGATTCAGTGTTCGGTGTTATCGTGTTTATACTGGTATTCATCATAGGACATACATTTAACCTGGCTATCAATATGCTGGGTGCCTATGTGCATACCTGCCGTCTCCAGTATGTAGAGTTCTTCGGCAAATTCTATGAAGGAGGAGGCATTGCCTTTAATCCTTTCAGAGAGAAGACAAAATACGTTGACATTGTAGATCAGAAATAAAGAATAAAACAAAAAAGATGATAAGTTTAATATTAAGGAGGAAAATTATCATGACAATGGGTACAGTATTAGCATTAACAGGTGCTGCTTTAGCAGTAATATTAGCAGGTATGGGTTCTGCTTACGGTGTAGGTGTTGCAGGTCAGGCAGCCTCAGGAGTAGTAAGTGAGGATCCAAGTAAATTCGCAAAGGTTCTTATTATGCAGCTTCTTCCCGGTACACAGGGTATATATGGACTTCTGGTAGGATTCATTGCACTTTCAAAGATCGGACTTCTTTCAGGTTCACCTGCAGAGTTAAGCCTGAACACAGGTCTTATGATCCTTGCTGCATGTCTTCCTATCGGTATTGTAGGTCTTGTTTCAGGTATGCACCAGGGTAAGACGGCAGTTTCAGCTATCGGTATCATCGTAAAGAAGCCTGATCAGTTCGGTAAGGCAATGCTTTTCCCTGCAATGGTTGAGACTTACGCTATTCTTGCTCTTCTTGTATCAATCCTTGCAGTAAACGGTGTACCTGTGAACTAATATAGAGAATATATCAAGGAGAGATTTTAAGTATGACAGGATTAGATACAATCGTAGAACAGATTCTTAACGAAGCTCGTGACCAGTCTGCTGAAATCTTAAATAAAGCAAAGAGACAGTCTGAGGACATAATAGCCCAAGCCAAAAAGGAAGCAGAAAAGGTCAAGGCTTCTTCAGACAGCCGGATCCAGAATGAGAAGACCGGCGGAAAGTCCCGTGCAAAGTCTTCTTCAGAGCTTAAGAAGAGACAGGCGATACTTAAGGCAAAGCAGGAGATCATAGGAGAGATAATGGACAAGGCTTATGCAGATATTCTTGCACTGCCGGATGATGAGTATTTCGCAATGGTCACAAAAATGCTTGAGAAGTACGCACTGCCTAAGGCTGGAAGCATAGTATTTTCAGATAAGGATAAGGCAAGACTGCCACAGGGATATGCAGATACTGTGGCCAAGATCGCAGAAGCCCATGGCGGAAGCCTTAAGGTTTCAGATGACACTTGCGATATAGAGGGCGGATTTGTACTTATATATGGCGGAATAGAAGAAAATTGTTCATTTAAAGCAATGTTTAATGCGGAAAAGGAGCAGCTTGCAGACAAGGTAAATTCATTTTTGTTTGTATAGTATGTTCTTACCGGATGTGTCAAGTTTTCTATGAAAACTTGATATGTAGCTCCAGCCATTTGCCTATTCCTTATTTGACTCCCCCTTTGTATATAAAAGCAGTACAATAGCGAGGCTTTCGTAATGAGGTTTGCACTAGCTGCCTGCACCAAGCTCATGTTTGAGCCCGTAGGGCGAGTTTGAGCGACTGCAGGCTTATAAGCGTGCGAACCGAATAGAAAATGAAGCGTGTACTGCGTTATATACAAGGGGGAGACCCGGAAATCCAATGTAAATTATTTGAAAGTGGTTCGAAAGATACTGGAAAATTATTCATATATTAACTTCTGCTTCTTGTTTAAATTTCAAGGAAAAATATGTATAATAGACAAAGCGTTAAAGATTATTTAATAATTTGGTGGATTGTTTCTTAAAGCAGAGGTAGCCTATAATAAAGCTACCATGGTAAGACAGTGCAGCACGAAAGGGGTTTTATATGTACAATATATTGGTATGTGATGATGAAAGAGATATAACGGACGCGTTAAAGATCTACCTCACTACAGAGGGCTATAAGGTATATACAGCGTTTAACGGACAGGAAGCGGTTGATGTGGCTCTTAAGGAAGATATCCAGCTTGTGATAATGGATATAATGATGCCGGTTATGGATGGCATGACAGCCATGACTAAGATCAGAGAGGAAAAGAATGTTCCTGTGATCATGCTTACAGCAAAGGGAGAGGATACAGACAAAATCCTGGGTCTCACTGTGGGAGCTGATGATTATGTGACAAAGCCGTTTAATCCTGTGGAGCTTATAGCCAGAGTCAAGTCTCAGATCAGAAGATACATGACACTTGGTGGAGGCAATATAGAGAAGGATTGTCTTAAGAATGGTGGCATAGAGCTGACAAACGCAACAAAGGAAGTTAGGCTTGACGGAGAGAAGGTTAATCTTACACCGACAGAATTTGATATCCTTAAGTTCCTTATGGAGCATGTGGGAAATGTTTATTCTCCGCGGGATATATATGAGGCTGTATGGCATGAAACACCTTATGGCTCAGAGAGTGCGGTAGCTGTACATATAAGACATTTGCGTGAAAAGATAGAGATAGATCCGGGTAATCCAAGATATATAAAGGTTATCTGGGGACAGGGCTATAAGCTGGAGAAGCAGTAGGCTTGTGGCTTTTTTAGGAAAATTATGTAATGTGACAAAAAGAGGAGCAGACCAATATGGATGAAAGTAGTACCAGAGCTGAGGAGAAAAAGGTATCAGAAACAAGGAAACATTTGAACGATAAAAAGAATATACTGGCATATTTTGTTTTTGTACTGGCAGCGGCTTGTGCGGTGATGTCCGTGCTATTTGTGTATGTGTCATCCTATAACGGTGACAATTTCGATATAAGGTCGGAGGTGCGTGAATGGTCCTCAAGTGCTGAGGATCAGGTGCAGCAGATAGTGTATGACTTCTATGACTTTAAATATCAGGAGCTGGGCAACAAGTACTACATCATGGAGCTTAGAAACTTTCTTGGCAGTGATAGTGATCTGAAGGATACTCTCGATGCGGGTATGCTTGACTGTCGTGTGACTGTATGGGCAGAGGATCAGACAGGTGCTTTGACGGATCAGAACCTGGGGCTTGATAAGATTGTGCTATATAACACTATGGGAGATCGTGAAGAGTACGACTATAGTTATACCAATACAGGAGAGGTTACGGTTAAGCGTCTTGCATACAAGGGAAGATATGAAAGCTTTGAAGCAGCTGAAACGGCATATGCCCAGTCTGAATATTATAACGATGAGGCATATGGTTATAATATCTATCCGGTAGATATGGACGAGAATCTGTACAGTGACACCGGTTTTGACGAAGAGGGCTTTAATGTGACCGGATATAGTGATGGTGATACTGATACTGCTGACACTGTTCCGACTACAGATGAAAGTACAAGTGAGACATTTACGTCAGAGGATGGAGATTTCGCAGAGGATATTAATACCGAGGTGGTACTGGAAGAGGAAAATGATATGACCAATTCCATAGACAGTACAGAGAGCTACAATGTGCTTAATCAGTATGAGCTTGAAATATATTATTTTGTTCCTATAAATATTCAGACAGAAACAGGACTCAATGTGGCTCCGGAAACCATGATAAGCAGCTCATATCCCTATTATATATCAAACACCGGAAGGTTTAATAAGATCAATAAGCTGAGTCTTGTGACAACACTTTTAAGTATAATATGTATGCTCATATCTGCGGTGGTTATAGTGTTAAGAACAGTAAGGTACAGCAGATACAGCAGAACCGGTGAAAGGATACCGGCAGAGATATATTACGCTGAGATGGCATGCGGTATACTTATAATCGCAGCGGCTTATTGTTATATTGGATATAACTATGGATGGTTTCACATATTGGCAAAATGGCCGGCAAGGTACATCGTTACTCTTATTGCAGGCTTTGGTATAGCTGTGGCATTCATAGCATTTATATCCATGATGTCCCTGCAGCTTCTGGTGAAGAATTATTGTAACGGAGTGGTGGCTGAGCACTCTATAATCGTCAGACTGTTCGGCTGGATAAAGAAGCTGTTTAAGGCAATAGGACAGTTCCTTAGATATATAGGAGAACGTATAACCTTTATAACAAAGGCAATTCTGTTTTATGGAATCCTTACTGTGGCGGAGATAATCACTCTGGCTGTAATATGTAATATAGTGTATGGTGCATGGGTGATCATAGCATTGTATGTAATAATAAAGCTGGTGGGAATAGTGATATTCATCACTTCGGCTGTGGAGCTGTATGAGCTTTATAAGGGCGGAATACTTTTAGCAGAAGGTGAAACTGATCACAGGATAAATACTAAATACATGTTCTGGCTGTTTAAGAAGCATGGTGAAAATCTCAACAAGATCCAGGACGGTATCGAAAATGCTGTTGAGGATAAGATGAAGAGCGAGAGGATGAAGACAGAGCTTATAACAAATGTATCCCATGACATCAAAACTCCGCTTACTTCCATTATTAATTACACAGATCTGCTGGATAAGCAGAATATACAGGATGAAACTGCCAGGGACTATATCAATGTCCTTAAGAGACAGTCCTTAAGGCTTAAAAAGCTCATTGAGGATCTGGTGGAAGCGTCTAAGGCATCTACAGGGAATCTGGAGGTGAACAAGGAGCTTATGGATGCAAATCTCCTGCTGAACCAGGCTGTTGCTGAGTATGATGACAGACTTGCGAAGTCGGGGCTTGAGCTTGTGGTGACTAATTCCGATACTCCGGCATATATAGTTGCCGACGGAAGACACCTGTGGAGAGTGTTTGACAATATGCTTGGGAATATCTGCAAATATGCCATGCCACACACCAGGGTTTATGTGGATGTGATAAAGACAGAAAAGAACGTGAAGATAACCTTTAAGAATATCTCAAGGGATAAGCTTAATATAAGTGCTGATGAGCTTATGGAGAGATTTGTCAGAGGAGATCAGTCCAGAAATACAGAGGGCAGCGGTCTGGGATTGTCTATAGCCAAGAGTCTGTGCGAGATCATGGACGGAAGGTTTAAGATCGATATAGACGGAGATCTGTATAAGGCCAGCGTTATCTTTAATGTGGAAACGGCTGACGAATCAGATATGATCCGATAGATGTAGGGAATATCATTAATTTAAATAATGAACGGATTAAGTTGAAAAAAGTGTCAATATAGTCTGATTTGTTATTGACAACTTATTTGAGTTAGGCTATACTAACAAATGCAAAAGGTTAGTATAGCCTAACTTTTTTGCACTTGAAAATAATTTTCTTATAATCAAGGAGATGATGTTTTGGAAGCAACAATGCAGATCGCCGATGTGAACAAAGCATATAACGGAGAAGCTTCCGGTGAGTTTTTTCATACGGACAACAAAGTTCAGAGAGAGATAGTGATAGATAAGCTTAGAAAGATGGGATGTCGTATAACAAAGCAGAGATTACTGCTTCTTGATATCATCCTGGGGGAGGAGTGCTCGTCCTGTAAGGAGATATATTATAAGGCTTCCAGGATAGATAAGAAGATAGGCTCCGCAACAGTATACAGAATGGTCAATACACTGGAGGACATAGGTGCCATCAACAGGAAGAATATGTATAAGGTTGCCTGTGGCGCTGGGTGTGAGGTTGAGAATGCCTGTGTAATAGCATTTGACGATCAGTCGTTTATAGAGCTTTCAGCCAGTGAGTGGAGCAGAGTACTTAAGGCAGGACTTAAGTCCTTAGATTACATAGGCGGACAGAATATCACAAGCGTGGTCGTCCAGCCTTGCACATGTCATAAGGCATGTTGAAACTGTTAAAGTATTTATTAATCATAAAATGTAGCGTGCCCACTTTTGGGGGCACGTTGCTCTTTTGCTATGGCAACGAGTCGAATGCAACATGGTTGTTGCTCTATTGATCCGTTTTGTTATGCCGACAGCTCAGAGAAAATAAAAAAATTTAAAAAAAGTTGTTGACACCCATAGGTGAGTATGGTATTATCCATATTGTTGTGAGTGACACAGAGCAAACAACACCGAAATGCGCGAGTGGCTCAGCGGTGGAGCACCTCCTTGCCAAGGAGGGGGTCGCGGGTTCGATCCCCGTCTCGCGCTCTTGAAAAAGGTATGAAGCAGCACAGAGGTGTGTTGCTTCTTTTTTTTACTTTCCCATGTAAAAACAGAGTAAAGATAAAGAAAAAAACAGAAATATAGAAAGGGCTGACTGAGATGAAAGAGAAGCTAAAAAAGCTGCCTAAAACGGCAGGCTTTCAGTGTGTTATTATTGCATTAATACTTGATGTGATACTTGAAATTCTGGGTAGACATTCGGTATTGGATACCTTTCGATATATAGGGGCGCATCCGTTTATATATCTGTATAACTGCTCAATCATATTTTTTACTCTTACCCTGGCTTTGCTTATCCGTAAGCGGTTATTTGGTTATTGCTTCATAACAATAATATGGCTTGCTTTTGGAATAACGAACAGCGTGGTACTCGGTTTCAGAATCACACCATTTTCAGCTATAGATATCCTTATGACCAGAAGTACCCTCACCATTATAGATAAATATCTGACGGTGGGACAGATTGCTACTTTGGGTGTGGGGCTATTTGCGGCTCTGGCGGTTATGATATTGCTTTTCATTAAGTCGCCTACAGTAACAGGAAATATATACAGGATAAGGACTACAATATTCATTGTGGCAACTTTCATATGCGTAATGCTGTTTACAAGACTTGCCATAAATACAAAAGCTATCTCTGATAACTTCGCCAATCTGGCTACTGCTTATGACCGGTATGGATTTGCATATTGCTTCTCCAACAGCGTGGTGGACGTGGGCATTAAGAAGCCGGATGATTACAGTGAAGAGAAGATGGCTGAGATAGGTGAGATCCTTGACAATGCGGAAACCTCAAATGCACCGTTTGCCAGTCAGTCTCCAAATGTAATAATAATCCAGCTTGAGTCCTTCATGGATCCATCCCATGTTGTGGGGCTTAAGATGAACCAGGATCCGGTGCCTAATTTTACTAAGCTTAAGGCGGAATGTACTTCGGGATTTCTTTCAATGCCTGCCATTGGAGCAGGAACTGCAAATTCTGAGTTTGAACTTCTTACAGGCTTTAACGTGGATTATTTCGGTGCGGGAGAGTATCCTTACAAGACTGTTCTCGGATATACAAGCTGTGAGAGTCTTGCCACTGAATTTAAGAACATGGGTTACAGTACACACGCCATCCATAATCATGATGGTACATTCTATGACAGATATAATGTGTACTCATACCTGGGCTTTGATACATTTACCCCGAAGGAATATATATACGGCATAACACATACACCGAAGTACTGGGAGAAGGATGACGTGCTCCCGGGAGAGATATTCAAGGCAATGAACAGTACTGATGAGAGAGACTTTGTGTTTACTGTCAGCGTGCAGGGACACGGAAAGTATCCTACTACTATCGATCGGGAGAATTATGATTATCCTATAGATGTTAAGACAGGAACCGGTGATGAGATCCTTGATACCCAGTGGACATATTATTGCAATATGCTTCACGAAATGGACGAGCAGATCGGAAGACTTATAGACAGACTTAAAGAGTTCGATGAACCGGTGGTTGTAGTTATGTATGGTGACCATCTTCCTGGATTTGAATTTACAAATGACTCTGTTGACAACGGAGACCTTTACCAGACAGAGTACTTTATCTGGAGCAACATGGACAATTTCCCTGTGGAGGACGAGGATCTTCAGGCATATCAGCTTGGCACAAAGCTTTTTGATATGATCGGTTTTCCTAAGGCAACCCTCCAGAAGTTCCACAGCTTGTATAAGATAGGCGATGAGGGCTATGATGATATCCTTAAGAATATTGAGTATGACATGCTCTACGGAGACAGATATCTCTTCCCTGACGGATGGCCTTACGGGACAAATGTAATGACCTATGGAATACAGAAGATAGAGATAACCGGAATCGAACCGGGAACATACACTTATGTGCCGGGAAGTGACGATGGTGATGATGGAGAAGCCGACGCGGCGGATCCGGAGACGTTGACAGGTTTCTATATCCATGGCAGGAACTTTAACGAGTTCAGTTATGTATGGATAAATAACGGATATAAGAGCAATACCATTTATATTGACAGGAATACGCTGTTCTATCCGGGGGATGATATCAATCCGGGCATGAAGGTGTATGTGGCACAGGTCGGCTCGGACAGTGTGGATATCGGAAGAACCAACGGATACCTGTATGAAGGGGATGGTGAGGATACCACAGACGGTACAGAGGAAGATACGGTGAATGCAGACTAAACATTTTTATGTGAAGGATTATTTGGATCGGACTGAAGATGTCAATGAAAATATTCATTAACAGAAAACGAAAAAAGACAGGTGAATTTGTATAATAATTACCTTGACAATGAAATTCATATTTGCTAGTCTAATTTCAAGTGTTTTTTACGAATATAGTCGCCTGAAGTCATTCGGGCGGCTTATAAAATTATAAGGAAAGAGAGAAAAGAAATGGGTAAGATTATAGGCGAAGGAATTACATTTGATGACGTCCTCTTAGTACCTGCATATTCAGAGGTGCTCCCAAATGACGTTGACTTGACAACAAACTTGACACAGAAGATTAAATTACAGATTCCGCTTATGAGTGCCGGTATGGATACAGTTACTGAGCACAGAATGGCTATTGCCATGGCTCGTCAGGGTGGTATAGGAGTAATTCATAAGAATATGTCCATAGAGCAGCAGGCTGAAGAAGTAGACAAGGTTAAGCGTTCAGAGAATGGTGTAATTTCAGATCCATTTTACCTTTCTCCGGAACATACATTAGCAGATGCTAATGCTCTTATGGCCAAGTTCAGGATCTCAGGTGTACCTATCACTGAGAACGGCAAGCTTGTGGGCATTATCACAAACAGAGATCTTAAGTTTGAAGAGGATTATTCGAAGAAGATTAAGGAGTCAATGACAGCAGAAGGTCTTGTTACAGCAAAGGAGGGCATTACTCTTGATGAGGCAAGAAAGATTCTCGGCAAGGCGCGTAAGGAGAAGCTTCCTATCGTTGACGATGAGTTCAGATTAAAGGGTCTTATTACCATTAAGGATATTGAGAAACAGATTAAGTATCCGCATTCAGCAAAGGATTCACAGGGCAGACTTCTCTGTGCAGCAGCTGTAGGATGTACGGCTAATATTCTTGACAGAGTAGCAGAGCTTGTTTCAAGCAAGGTTGATGCTATCGTTATAGATACAGCACATGGTCATTCAGCAAACGTACTCCGTACCTTCAAGATGGTTAAGGAGAAGTATCCTGATCTTCAGGTTATCGCAGGAAATGTTGCAACCAAGTCAGGTGCACAGGCAATGATAGACATGGGCGTAGATGCAGTTAAGATCGGTATCGGACCTGGTTCTATCTGTACAACAAGAGATGTTGCAGGTATCGG